>Ga0310695_10001405_pt1 | contig 57211 bp, 51 predicted proteins | sample RumenRJG_04DNA_FD_203882 | JGI IMG/M metagenome (GOLD analysis project Ga0310695, IMG submission 203882) | Bovine rumen microbial communities from Lethbridge, Alberta, Canada - RJG_04 (v2) (version 2) | ecosystem: Host-associated > Mammals > Digestive system > Stomach > Rumen | place: Canada...
CTGACCCATACCTCCGTCGAAGCTGAAGGCCCACGCGAAGGAAGTATTTCCATAATGGAGAGACGAACTCCACAGTCCTTCCGCGAAAGGAAGGAAGATGCTGTTATTGTTTTTCAGATAGGTAACCTTCCATCCGTTTGTCGCACCTTCCCATTTGTAGTCCGGATTCCCGTACGTAGCAAAGAGTTCTTCCATTTCCGGATGGGTGGGCATACGCCATTCTCCCTGGAGCGTCGTAGAAGCCACATCGTCGTCGGCTTCCAAAAGAAGTTTGTTGTCTACCGCTCCCCGGTCAGAAAGGTGATTGTATTTGGTCAGGCTGGTCTCACTGTTGCCCCATTGGTAGGTCTCCCAATCGAAAGAAGCCTTATTGGGCTCTGTTTCGCCCCAGGCATAGAGGTTACCGGTATCCTCCGGAAGACTGGCCCCGATATTCTTGTTGCCCCATTTGACGCTAAGGCCCAGGTCGACGGCTTCGTAAGCCACGGCCGAGCGCGTTACCGTCACGGTGCAGGTGGCGGTCTTGTCTCCTGCCTTGGCAGAGATGATGGCCTGGCCGGGGGCAATGCCCGTTACCACGCCATCGACCACAGTGGCAATAGACTCGTGGGCGCTGACCCACGTCACGGTCTTGTCCGTGGCGTTACCGGGCTGGACCGTTGCGGTGAGCGTGATGGTCTTGCCCTCCTCTACTTCTGCGGTGGCGCCTTGATCGATGGTGATTCCCGTCACGGGAACAGTGTCGGTACTCACGGTTACGGCGCAGGTGGCGGTTTTGCCGCCATCGATTGTGGTGACAGTGATGGTGGCGGAGCCTTCCTTCACGGCGGTCACCAGGCCATCGGCCACGGTGGCTACGGAATTGTCCGAGCTGCTCCAGTTCACGTTATCGTTGTCGGCATTGACCGGGGTGACGGTGGCGGTGAGCTTGGCGGTCTCTCCCACCTTCAGTGATAAGGAGCTGGGTTTCACGGAGACACTGGTCACAATTACCTTGTGCGGCTCGGGTTCCACATTTTTCTTACAGCCGGTGCCCGCAAGCAGCAGGACGCACAGCGAAATAAACAGGGCTTTTTTCATGGTTATCGCGTTTAATGTTACCGCAAGGTAGCACAACGCCTTCTTGCGCACAAGAGCCCTGCGCAAGATTTAAGGAAATGATAGTTAGATTTATAGGAATCGTTAGTTAGAACCGTCTTCGTACTGCCCATGTACAAAATATTTCGTATCTTTATCTGCCAATTATTTACATGTATATGAAACGATTCTTCCAACTCCTCTTGGTGGCACTGGTAGCCATCTCCTGCACTTCCCAGCCCCGAGTTAAGTATGTGTTTTATTTTATCGGTGACGGCATGGGTATCAACCAGGTCATGGGTACCGAGCAGTATAACAAGGCTACCGGTAATGGACCTGAGACCATCAATTTTGCACATTTCCCGGTGCGCAATTTCATTACCACGGTGTCTGGCAATTCCCTGGTGACGGATTCCGCCGCTGGCGGTACTGCCTTGGCCACAGGCGTCAAGACGTATAACGGCGCCATCGGTGTAGATATGGATACCGTCGCGGTCTCCAGCCTCACAGAATGGGCCAAGGCGTCCGGATTTGGCACGGCGGTCATCACCTCCGTGGGCATCAACCACGCCACGCCGGGCTGTTTCGTCGCCCATACCACCCGTCGGCAGAATTATGAAGACATTTCCACCCAGTATGTCAACTCCTCCGTGGACTTTGCCGCAGGCGCTGGCTTCATTATGAACCGTCGGTCACAGCGTACTCCGGCCGAATTTGAACAGATGGCGGCCGATAACGGGATATCTATCTTCAGGGGACCGGACTTCCAGGCCGTTGCTCAGGCTTCGGGCCGTGTGCTGTGCCTGAGCGGCAAGGAAGAGCAAGACTTGCCTTATGCCATAGACAGGCAGGAAGGGGACACCCGTTTGTCGGATTTTGTGCAGGCGGGAATTGAGTATATGGAGCGTAACTTCGGCAAAAAGGGTTTCTTCATGATGGTAGAAGGCGGGAAAATTGACTATGCCGGCCATTCTAATGACGCCGCCGCGTGCTTCCAGGAGCTCACAGACATGGCCAATTCCATTGACCTTGCCTTGGAATTTCTGACCCGGCATCCCAAGGAAACCCTCATTCTGGTCACGGCCGACCACGAGACCGGCGGTCTTATGCTGGGGGCGGGCCGATATGAGATTCATCCGGAACTGCTGGCCGGTCAAAAACTGTCTATCGTGGGGGTTGCAAAGCGCTTTGGGGAAGCTTTCTTCCCGGAGGATAAACCTTACAAAACACCTTCCTGGGAGGATGTGAAGGCATTCGCCAAGGAGTATCTGGGCCTTTGGGATACCGTTGAGGTGAGCCAGACCGATGAAGCCAAACTGAAAGATACCTATGAAAAGACTTTCGGCAAAGGCGGCAACAAAACCCAGGGTGTAGTCAATCTGTATTCTGTGAATCCCCAGTTGGTGTACGACGCCTTCGAGGTACTGGACCGTGCTGCCGGCTACCGCTTCAGCTACGGCTCCCACTCCGGCTCTCCCGTGGGCTTATATGTAACCGGCGCTGGTTCCGAAGCCTTTATTCCCGTGAAGGACAACGCCCAAATTGCTCCCATCATCGCTTCCCTTGCGGGGTATAAGCGGTAAACTTGGAGAGTTTTCCGTGGCCACAGCCTGCGGGCAACACACTTCGGTTAGGAAGTGAATGCCCCGATCATCAGCGATGCTGTGGCCGGGGCTTTCTCTGTGTCTATATGGAAGATTTTCAGTATATTTGTTTGTCAGATAAATCGGGATTGGATGGAGTGCGTGTAGCTGGTAAAATAATTGCCAGCCACAGGCAAAAATGGCCGATTTTGCGCTTAGGTGGTCAAATAATTACCAGCTACCAGCACCCCTGAAAGATGTGGAATTCGAATTAATCGGTCATGGGTCCAAAGAAGGGGACGATGATAGCAAAAAGCGACAGTCTCGCCTACCTATCCATCCATTGACTTGCCCCTCTATAGCCTGGCGGCAATTCTGTTGATGATAAGGGCGATGGCGCCGTCGCCGGTTACGTTGCAGGCGGTGCCGAAACTGTCCATGGCAATGTAGAGGCTAATCATCAGCCCCTGCTGGCTGGCGTCGAAGCCAAGCATGCTTCCAAGGATGCCGAGGGCTGCCATAATGGCTCCGCCGGGGACGCCGGGAGCGGCGACCATGGTCACGCCCAGCATCAGGATGAAGCCGAGAAGGGTCGGGAAGTCGAAAGGCATGCCCAGCATCATCATCAGGGCGATGGTGCAAGAGGTGATCTTCAGCGTGCTTCCGGAAAGATGAATGGTTGCACAGAGCGGGACGGTGAAGCCGGCGACGCCTTCATCGACCCCGTTGCGTATGGCGCATTTGAGCGTCACGGGAATGGTGGCCGCCGAAGAGGCTGTACCCAGCGCCGTCATATATGCAGGCAGCATGCCCGCCAGCATCTTGAAAGGATTGCGCCGCGCCACAACTCCGGCGATGCTATACTGGATAAGCAGCAGCACCAGCGTCATGGTAAAGATGACGGCGACGACCGCCAGCAGCGAGCCCAGCACCGGGCCCACTTTTCCGGCGGCGGTCATGTTCAGGAAGAGGCCGAAAATATAAAAAGGCAACAGGGGTATGATTAGCTTTTCAATGCTTCTGACGATGATTCCCTTCAGCTCCTCGAATCCTCCCTGAAGTTTCCCGGACTCCGAAAATGCAATTCCGAGCCCGAGCAGGAAAGAGAGCACAAGCGCGGTCATTACATCCATAAGCGGGGGAATGCTGATGGAGAAATAGGGAAGGAATTCCTTTCCTGCCGCTTCCAGTGCGTTCAGTGAAGACGTGTCCAGCATCCGCGGGAAAAGCTCTATGCTGAAAAGATAGGCGAAGAGCCCCGAAAGCACCGTGAATCCATAGGCAAGACCGACTGTCCACAGGAGCATCTTCCCGGCGCCCTGCCCGACTTGGGCGATGGCCGGAGTCACCAGGCCGATGATGATCAGGGGAATGAAGAACTGGAGCAACTGGTCAAAAAGACCTGTGAACGTGTTGGTCGCCCGGACCGCCCAGCCCGGCATAAAATGCCCGAGCCCCACGCCAAAGGCTATGGCAATCAGGACTTTGACCACGAGAGGAAGTTTCGGCTTTTTCATACGGATACAAAGATATGGATTATTCGGAAAATGCATGCAATATGGCAATTTTTTTGTACCTTTAGCAAAAGATTGATTTATACCGTATGAAGTGCTTCCTTATCCCCCTGGCATTGGGTCTGTGCCTGACGCTGCAGGCGCAAAAGCCGCAGGAGCCGCACAAAGTGCAAAAGGCCAATTACGAGCAAGCTGCACGGTTTTCCACCAAGTCGCTGCGCAAAATGGTGTACAGCACCCGCATCCGCCCCAACTGGTTCGCGGAGAGTAACAAGTTCTGGTACAGCTGGAAAACGGCAGAGGGTGTCAACTATTTTATTGTCGATGCCGCCACAGGCCACAAGAGCGAGATTTTCGACCTTCCCAAACTGGCCCGTCAGCTCACGGAAGTCACCCGTGACCCCTACGACGCCCAGCACCTGAACCTGCACCTGGAACTCAAGGAAGACAAACGTTTCCAGTGGGATCTCACCTCCAAAACCCCCAAGCTGGACAGCCTGGGAAGCACCACGGACAAGTTCGTAGAATATCGTTTCTATTACGATATCGCATCCAAGGAACTCACCTGGGACACGGAGGAGCATGAGGACGAATACCCCTCCTGGGCCAACGTGAGCCCGGACGGCAGCATGGGCGTGTACGTGAAAAACCACAACCTGTGGGTCATGGACAAGGAAAACCTGAAAAAGGCCGCCAAGGACCCCAAGGACAGCACCCTGGTAGAACGAGCCCTCACCACGGACGGCAGCAAGAACATTTCCTATCTGGAAGACAATTACAGCGGAGACATGGAAGCGGACTCCACCGCCCGCAACTTTGCCCGCCTGCACTGGGCTCCGGACGGCAAGCACTTTGCCCTCATCCGCTGGGACATGAGCCCCGTCAAGGAATTCTGGGTAATCAACTCCCTGGCCAAGCCCCGTCCGGAACTGGAGGCCTACCACTACCAGATGCCCGGGGAGCCCGGCCCGCAGGGCAAACTCCTGATTCTGGACCTGCAAGGGAAGCAGCAGGAGGTAAAGTGGAATGCCTTCAAGGACCAGGACGGCGAAATCCTGGACGCCCAGCACACGGCCAAAGACCAGGCTGCGGAGTTCTACTCGGAAAAGTGGCTGGGCGGGAACGACCATTTCTTCCTCCTGCGCCGCAGCCGGGACCTCAAGCGTCTGGACCTGTGCAAGGTGGAAGTGGGGCAGGACAGCACCCGCACGCTGGTGGCGGAGCGCATGAACACCTATGTGGAAAACCGGGACCCGCACCTGCTCCCCAGCGGCGATTTTGTGTGGTGGAGTGAACGCGGCGGCTGGGCCAACCTGTACCTCTACGGGGCGGATGGCACCCTCAAGCGCAACCTCACGGAAGGTGCCTTCCACGTGGAAGATGTCTTGGGCTCAACCCCTAACTACCTGGTAGTGAGCGCGTGCGGCGTCAAGGCCGATGAAAACCCTTACCAGATGCACAACTACCGCGTTCCGCTCACCGGCGGCGCCATGGTGCAGCTGGACATGGACGATATGGACGTGCTGGCAACCGCCTCGGACGACGGTAAGTACCTGGTAGCCAACTACTCCCGCGTGGATTATAAACCCGCTGTTATGCTGGTGAACACGGCCACGGGCAAGCGCACTGCCCTGGAGGAGGCCGACTTCTCCCGCCTCTTTGCGGCCGGCTACAAGTTCCCGGAGCGCTTCAAGGTGAAGGCGGCGGACGGCATTACGGACCTTTGGGGAGAGATGCACAAGCCCTTCAACTTTGACTCCACCAAGGTGTACGCCATCGCAGACTATGTGTATCCCGGCCCGCAGGTGGAGGCCAACGACATTTCCTGGCGCTTCAACCTGCGCACGGACCAGCTGGCCCAGCTGGGCATGATTGTAATCACCGTGGGCAACCGCGGCGGCCATCCCAACCGCTCCAAGTGGTACCACAACTATGGTTACGGAAACCTGCGGGACTATGGCCTGGAGGACCAGAAGTACGCCATCCAGCAGCTGGCGGCCCGCCACAAGTATATAGACCTTAAACGGGTGGGCATCCACGGCCATTCCGGCGGCGGTTTCATGTCCACGGCGGCCATCCTCAAGTACAACGACTTCTTTAAGGCGGCCGTCTCCTGCGCCGGCAACCACGACAACAGCATCTACAACCGCTGGTGGAGCGAGCAGCACCATGGCATCCAGGAGAAGGTGGCCAAAGGGGACACCACGTTTGTGTATCGGATCGATACCAACCAGGAACTGGCCTCCCGCCTGAAGGGGCACCTGATGCTGGTCACCGGCGACAAAGACAACAACGTGAACCCCGCTAACACCATCCGCGTGGTAGATGCCCTTATCCGGGCCAACAAGCGCTTTGAACTGGTGGTCCTGCCCGGACAGCGCCACGGCTTTGGGGACATGAACGACTACTTCTTTTGGAAAATGGCGGACCATTATTCCCGTTACCTGATAGGGGACAAGCGGGAGCGGTCCATAGATGTAACGGAACTGAATAACGACTAAACCTATGAAAAAGTATTTGTATGGGCTTGCAGCGCTCCTGCTTGCCGCCAGCTGCACTTCCTTTCAAACGGCCACGTACGAGGAAGAAATGGCCATGCCGCTCAAGGAGAACAGCGTGGATACCCTTTTCTACACCCTCTCGCTGGAGTATGTGACCGGCGGCCTGCCCAAGGAGGCGTGCAGGCAAATCAACGACATGCTCCTGACCACGGCCTTCGGCCTGGAGGAGGCTCCCGGTACGGTGGAGGAGTCGGCCATCCGCTATCGTGAAAACCTCATTGACGAGTACCTTACGGAGAATGCCAATCCCGAGCTTCCCGCAGGGCTGCTCACCTGGGGCGACGAAATCAAAGGCAGTTTTGCCGCCGATTGGAACAAGAACAAGTGCTACGCCCTTACCTACTCCTACTTCCGCGGAGGGGCGCATGGCATGTACACCATCACCTATCTGGTGTTCAATCCCAAGACCGGCGCCCTTGTTACGGAGGCCGACCTGTTCAAGGAGGGATACCAGGAGCCGGTGAGCGAGCTCATGCGGCAGAGCCTTCGGAAGTCCCTCTCAGGGGACCAGGATGCCCTGGACAGCATCTGGTGGGAAAGCGTGGCGCCCAACGGCAACTTCTCCCCGGACGAAAAAGGCATCGGCTGGATTTTCCAGCCCTACGACATTGCCCCGTACGCCTTTGGCGCGCTGTCGGCCGATGTTCCCTGGGAACAGTTAAAACCTTATCTCAAGTAAGTTATGGATACCCAATGGATTGTGACGGAAATTGACGGGAAGGTCGCATCCATTGCGACCGACTACCGCCACCTGCCCCATATCGCCGCGGAACTGGCTGCGCTGCCTGCCGGGGAAACGGGTTCCGTGGGCACGCGGAAAATTTCCACGGAAGAACTGGTGGAATTTGCCGCCTACCTAAGTTGGGAGGACCTTCGGCTCTTTGGGACACCTTTCCAGCTCAAGGTGTGGAAAACGCTCTTCGACCTGCCCCGGAAGCTGTACAGCTATACAGAGCTGGCTTCGCGGGTGGACAATCCGCAGGGGGTACGGGCCGTGGCCCATGCCGTGGCGCTGAACCCCGTGGCCTACGTGATTCCCTGCCACCTGGTCATTCCCAAGGAGTCCCTGGATAAAGCGGCGGAAATTCAGGCCCTGGCCCAGAAAACCCTGTTCAAGGGGGAGGACCTGTACCTTCTGGATAGCCTGGATGTGGGAGCCTATGCCTATGGCCGGGACCTCAAGCGTGCCTTCATCAAACTGCAACTCGCTCAATAATCAATGTTTTCTGTACAAACCTTTACCATCGTACTCATCGTGATGACCGTGATGGCCGTCGTGGTGTTTGTATCGCTCTTTTTTGTAGATGCCGGTTACGGCCGGTTTTACGCGCCCAAATGGGGCCCTGCTATAGACAACCGGCTGGGATGGATGCTTATGGAGGCGCCGGTGTTTGTGGCCATGCTGCTGCTCTGGTGGCTTTCGGACCGTCGGGAAGACGGTATCCGACTGGTGTTCCTGCTGTTGTTTGAGTTGCATTACTTCCACAGGGCCTTCGTGTTTCCCTGGCTCATGCGCGGGCGCAGCAAAATGCCGCTGAGCATCATCGGCACAGCGGTGCTCTTCAACACCCTCAACGCGTATATGCAGGGCGGGTGGCTATTCTATGTGTCGCCTGTGGATTATTATAGCGCCGACTGGCTCACCAGCGTCCCGTTCCTGGTGGGAACGGCCCTGTTCCTTTTGGGGATGGGGGTCAATATCCACTCGGACCGCATTATCCGCAATCTCCGGAAGCCCGGGGATACGGCCCATTACCTGCCCCGGGGCGGCATGTTCCGCTGGGTCACCAGTGCCAATTACTTTGGCGAGCTGGTGGAATGGACGGGCTTTGCCATCCTCACCTGGTCGGTGTCCGGGGCCGTTTTTGCCCTCTGGACCTTCGCCAACCTGGCGCCGCGGGCGGCGCGCATTTACAATGGGTATCGGCAGGAATTTCCGGAGCAGCTGGATACCCGCACCACCAAACGCATCATTCCCTTTATTTTCTAAATGTCTCCTATTCACTCTCCCATTTTTACGCCGGTGAAAATCGGCCCTGTGACGCTCAGGAACCGCATTATCCGCTCGGCGGCGTTTGAGAACATGGCCTATGGCAACAAGCCGTCGCAGGAGTTGAAAGACTACCATGTGGCGGTTTCGCGTGGCGGTGTGGGTATGACCACCCTGGCCTATGCTTCCGTGAGCCGGAGCGGACTTTCTTTTGACGGACAGCTGTGGATGCGGGAGGAGATTGTGCCGGCGCTGAAGGATATCACCGATGCCATCCACGCCCAGGGGGCCAAGGCCTCCATCCAGCTGGGGCACTGCGGCAATATGACGCACCGCGCCACCTGCGGCTGCACGCCGGTAGGGCCCTCGTCCGGCTTCAACCTCTATTCGCCCACCTTTGTGCGGGGGCTGCGAAAGGAGGAAATCGACACGTTGGTAGAGGACTTTGGCCATGCGGTGGAACTGGCCCGGCAGGCCGGATTCGACTGCGTGGAAATCCATGCGGGGCACGGCTACCTCATCAGCCAGTTCCTCTCGCCGTACACCAACCATCGGCACGATGAATATGGCGGTTCGCTGGAGAACCGCATGCGCCTGATGCAGCGGGTGATCCGCCGCGTGATGGAGGCGGCCCGGGACGATATGGGCGTGGTGGTGAAGATGAACATGTACGACGGCTTCCGGAGCGGCATGCAGCGGGAAGAGTGCCTGGAGGTGGCCCGCGAGCTGGAACGGCTGGGGGTGCATGCCCTTGTGCTGTCGGCAGGCTTTGTGAGCAAGGCACCCATGGCGGTGATGCGCGGGGCCATGCCACTGCGCACCTTGGCCTATTATATGGATGGGCGCAAGTTCTGGTGGCTCAAGGCGCTGGTGCGCGGGTTCGGCCGCCTGATGATTCCCACCGTCCCGTATAAGGACGCCTATTTTCTGGACGATGCCAAGGCCTTCCGCGCGGCGGTGTCGCTGCCCCTCATCTACGTGGGCGGCATGGTCTCGCGTGCGGGCATGGAGGAAGTGCTGGCGGCGGGCTTCGACGCCCTGCAGATGGCCCGGGCGCTGGTTCGGGATACGGATTTTGTGAACAAACTGCAGAGCGGGGAAGTGGAGCGGAGCGAGTGCCGGCACTCCAATTACTGCATCGGACGCATGTACACGCTCCAGATGCGGTGCAACCATTGCGCTGGGGAGCTTCCGCCGTCGCTGCGTCGGGAAATTGAAAAAGCGGAGGAACGATGGTCGCGCTAATTACCGGTGGCAGCTCCGGCATGGGGCTGGAATATGCCCGTCAACTGGCGGAAAAGGGGTATGACCTGGTGCTGGTGAGCAACCGGGCGGAGGAACTCTCCGGCGCTGTGGCGGGACTTTCGAAAGCTTTTTCCGTGCAGGTGGAGGGACATTTTCAGGATCTGGCGCTGCCGTCTTCCGCAGATGAGCTGTTCGCCTGGTGCCAGTCTCGCAGCCTGGTCCCGGATGTGCTGGTGAACAATGCCGGCATGTTCTTTTTCAAGGATTTGACTTCGGCCGATTTGGGGCGCGTTCAGGCCATGCTGAACTTGCATGTGGGTACCGTCACGCGCCTGAGCATCCTGTTCGGGGAGGCCATGAAGCAGCGGGGGAGCGGGTACATCCTCATCGTCTCCTCCATGGCGGCTCGGCTGCCAACGCCCGGGATCACCATTTATTCGGCCACCAAGGCCTATCTGCGGAGTTTTGGGCGCTCGCTCTCCTACGAGCTCCGGCCGTACGGGGTGGGCGTGACCACGGTGTGCCCGGCAGCCATTGCTACGCCGCTGTACAGGCTCAAGCCCTCGCTGATGGACCTGGGCGTGAAGGTTCGCTTGATTCATACGCCGGCATGGCTGGTTCGCCGTGCGCTCCGGGCCATGTTCCGCCGCCGCCGGGTGGTAAGTCCCTCCTTCATGAACGTGTGGCTGCCGCCCCTTGTCGCCCTTCTTCCCGGCCCCCTGGAGCAGTGGCTCTGGAAGTACATCCTGCATCGCCTCCCATCCGCAAAGTAGCCCCACGTCCTGCCCGGCCCCTTGTCCCGTCCTGCCCGGCCCTTCTTCCCGTCCTGCCCGGCTTCGACCGGGCATCTCGTCCTCAAAAATGCTCGTTTTTAAGGACGAGAAGGCCTTCCCCATCCGTTAAAGCACGGGGTGGGGCCGCAGAGGCTACTCTGGCAGGGGCGAGTGTGCTTTAACGGGGTGCAAACAGGGCATTAAAGCACAGTAGCATGGCACTGGGGCCACTCTGGCAGGGGCGAGTGTGCTTTAACGGGGTGCAAACAGGGCATTAAAGCACAGTAGCATGGCACTGGGGCCACTCTGGCAGGGGCAAGTGTGCTTTAACGCTACGCACAATTCCAGAAAAGGGCGGGCTTTTCCCGAAAAATTGCGTAAATTCGCACTATGAAAAAGACACTGCTGATAACCTTCTTGATGGGTATGGGGGCAATGGCCCTGGCCCAGCCGGCTGGCCGGCAACTATGGAACAAAGACTGGACTTTCACCAAGGATGGCACCTCCCGGGTACTCACCCTCCCGCACGACTGGGGCGTGGAGCAGCCTTTCCAACAGGAGAACCCCGGAGAAACGGGCAAACTGGCCTGGTGGGGGAAAGCCACTTACAGCAAAACCCTGCTGGTAAGTGCCGATGACCTCCAAAAGAACCTCCGCCTGGAAGTGGATGGCGCCTTCTCCAACGCAAAAGTATTTGTAAACGGCCATGAGGCCGGCGGCTGGCCCTACGGCTATGCCTCCTGGTCGGTGAATCTCACCCCCTGGCTGCAAATCGGTGAAAACAAGGTCGATATCACCCTGGACAACAAGCCGGAAAGCTCCCGCTGGTACCCCGGCGGCGGCATTTACCGCAACGTCTGGCTCACCGCCACGGAAAAGACGGCCGTGGCCCACTGGGGCAGCTATGTCACCACCGAGGCGGTAGGCAGCAAGGCCCTGGTCACTCTTAAACTCAAAATAAAGGCCGACAAGCCGCAGCCGGTTACCGTGTCCACCGACATTTTATATAAAGGTGTTATCGTTGCCCGCAGCAGCACCCAAACGCAGGTATACGACGGCCGCGGGCTGCAGCAGCAGTTCACCGTGGCAGAGCCGCACCGCTGGTCTCCCGCAACCCCGGAACTCTACGTGGCACGCACGACCATCGGCCTGGAAAATGGCAGCACAGACACCTATGACACCGTTTTTGGCATCCGCACCGCAGAATGGCGCACGGACGGGTTCTTCCTCAACGGCGCCCGTACCTTCCTCAAGGGCGTGTGCCTGCACCATGACGCCGGTGCCCTGGGAGCAGTTTGGAACGAGGACGCCTGGGTGCGCCGCCTCCTAATGCTCAAGGCCATGGGCTGTAACGCCATCCGTTGCAGCCACAATCCGCCCGCCCCGGAGCTGCTGGACCTGTGCGACCGCATGGGCTTCCTGGTGCTGGACGAGCTCACGGACACCTGGACCTGGCCCAAGAAAGACAACGGCTACGCCACGCTTTTTGCCGATTGGGCGGAGAAAGACCTGGTGGCCATGATTCACCGGGACCGCAACCACCCGTCCGTGATTGCCTGGAGTATCGGCAATGAATGCGGTGAGCAGGGCGATGCTTCCCGCTGGTGGATTCCCCAGATGCTCACCGACATTTGCCACCGGGAAGACCCTACCCGTCCCACCACCGCCGGCAACGACAACCCCTGGGCATCGACCCAGCCCTATGCCGGTACGCTGGACGTGTATGGTTTCAACTATAAGCCGCACCTGTACGCGGAGTTCCGCGATGCCCACCCCAATCAGCCGTTCTACGGCTCGGAAACGGCCTCCTGCATCTCTACACGCGGATATTACCGTTTCCCGGTAGAGCAGGAGAAGGGAAAAGGCTGGTCGATGGAAGCCCCTTATCAGGTAAGTTCCTACGATTTATACGCCCCCGGCTGGGCCTCCAAGCCGGACTACGAGTGGCAGTACGAGGACGCCGTGCCGGAATGCGCCGGCGAGTTTGTCTGGACCGGCTACGACTATCTGGGCGAACCCACGCCCTTTAACCTGGATCCGTCCGTGTTCACCAACTTCCACACGGAGGAGGAGAAGGCTGCCTACAAAAAATCCCTGGAAAGCTGGGGCAACACGGTGAGCGACGTCCCGCTGCCGTCCCGTAGCTCTTACTTTGGGATTATCGACCTCGCCGGTTTCCCCAAGGACCGCTACTGGCTGTACCAGGCCCGCTGGCGCCCGAACCACCCCATGGCCCACATCCTGCCGCACTGGACCTGGCCCGGCAGGGAAGGGCAGGTGACCCCGGTGCATGTCTATAGTTCCGGGGACGAGGCCGAGCTCTTTGTCAACGGCAAGTCCCAGGGCAGGCAGGTGCGGGAAGGCTACCGCTTTGTCTGGGACCAGGTAGTGTATCAGCCTGGCACGGTGGATGTCATTGTCTATAAAGACGGCCGCGAATGGGCCCGCGACAAGGTGGTTACGGCCGGAAAGGCGGTCAAGCTGGCCGCCAGCGTGGACTATGCCGGCGCGGACCTCACGTATGTGACCGCGGATGTGCTGGACCGCAAGGGCACCCTGGTGCCGGATGCCGCCCAGGAGCTCAGTTTCACGGTGAAGGGCCCGGCGGAAATCCTGGCCACCGATGCCGGTGACGCAACCTCTCACGTTCCGTTCTACAGCCACACACTGCCCGCCTTCCACGGTAAGGCATCGGCCATTGTCCGCCGCACGGGCGAAGGCCCGGTCACCGTCACCGTAAAAGCCCGCGGCCTCAAAACCGCCACGCTACAACTGTAGGCTCATCCTTATATTGCGGCATTTTTGAGGACGAGAGGGTGGTTTTGGCCTTCTCGTCCTTAAAAATGGGCTTTTTTGAGGATGAGCTGCCCGGTCGGAGCCGGGCATGACGGCTATATCACTGATAACAGCCGCAAAAGTATCAATTTATATCGTGTACACCCTAAAAAACGCGTATATATGTCATCAATTGAGCTGTCGCGTTCCGCATCCGTGGCCAAATCATCCCGGCGTCAGTCCTTCTTCGCCGCCCTTCCCGACGAGTTCGACCGCCAAGACTACTTGGAAGCCGCAGAGCGCACCGGAGTCCCTTCCAGCACTGCCGAGAAGTGGATTCGGACCTTCTGTGACGACGATGGTCCGTTGGAAAAAATCGACCACAATCGATACCGAAAGAACGTCTAGTATTATTTACCGTCTGCAAGGCGCCCCTGTCTCAAAAGGCAGGGGCGTTTATAAAAGTCTTTTTCAAGAAATATTCATTTTCCGTTTTGACCGATCCATTCTTTTTGTAACTTTGTAAAAATATGATGTGCTTATGAGATTGTTTGAAGATACAACACAAGCCCGTCCGTTTATCAAATGGGTTGGAGGGAAGACACAGCTGCTTGACGAGGTTAAGAAGTCGCTACCTCGCGATTTCGCTACCCGCCAACACATTACTTATGTAGAACCGTTTGTGGGTGGTGGTGCCGTGATGTTCTGGATTCTTCAGGCGTATTCCAATATCGAAAGAGCTGTCATCAACGATATTAACGAGGAACTTATCTGCACTTACCGGGTTATAAAGTCCGACGTTGGGGCACTCATTTCCACGTTGACCGCTATCCAGGCTGAATATATTCCTCTGAACTCAGAAGCCCGGAAGGGCTACTTTATGGAAAAGAGGGCATTGTTCAACACCAAGAAAACCTCTCCTGTAGAAACGGCCGCCCTGTTCATCTTCCTTAATCGCACTTGCTTCAACGGCCTTTACCGCGTGAACTCAAAGGGCGAATTCAACGTTCCTCACGGCAAGTACGCGAATCCCCGCATCTGCGATGCTGACAACCTCCGTGCTTGTTCCGAAGTTCTGCAGAAGGTAGAAATCCTTTGTGGCGATTTTGCTGAGACTGGACGCTACGCCGGTCCCGATACGCTGTTTTATTTCGATCCTCCTTACAAGCCCATCACGGAGACCTCTTCATTTACCTCCTACGCGAAAGAAGGGTTCAATGATGCTGAACAGATTCGTCTTCGTGACTTCTGTAATCAGATAAGCCGGGATAAGGCCTTATTCGTTGCCAGTAATTCTGACCCGAAGGATGTGAATCCTACTGAGAACTTCTTCGATAACATTTACCAACATTTCTTCATCAAGAGAGTATCCGCCGCCAGAATGATTAACTCTGATGCTTCTGGCCGCGGCGCTATCTCTGAATTGATGATTTCTAACGTAGTCAACGCATAAATATGAGAGATTTCACCACTTGGTTGGCGGGCTTCCGCTCCGCCATAGCTGGCTATAAGTATTACACCGACTTTGAGAAGATTTACAAGAATGTAGATGCCATCAAGGTTGAGCTCAACATCATGAATTCCCTGATTGGGTGCCAAGACATCGAAAAGAAATTCGTGGCCTTGTACCGGCGCTATCCGGAAATCTTGAAGTGCATCCCCATCCTGCTGGCCAAGCGCGAGTCTGACATCCTTACAGTGGACTTTGACGGCGAGCACGTCTGGAACTTCAAACGGGTAAATTACCATATCGAGGAATATGTGGTATTTATGCGCGAGACCGGGTTATTTGACCTCATGCAGGAGAAACACATCCACAACTTGGTTGACTACGTTACCGGTGTAGAAACAGGTCTGGATTCCAACGCCCGCAAGAACCGTGGCGGCCACGTCATGGAGGACCTGGTGGAAGGGTATCTTGTCAAGGCTGGTCTGGAGAGAGACAAGACCTACTTCAAGGAGATGTACATCCACGAGATTGAGCAGAAATGGGGTATTGACCTGTCCTGCATCTCCAATGAGGGCGGCACTGAAAAGCGCTTCGATTTCGTCATCAAGCGCCCCAATATGATTTATGGCATCGAGACCAACTTCTACGCCAGCGGCGGCTCCAAACTGAATGAGACCGCACGCAGTTACAAGACTATTGCCTTGGAGACCAAGAACCATCCAAAATTCAAATTTGTGTGGATTACCGATGGCCAAGGCTGGGGCTCTGCCCGCAACAATCTGAAGGAAACTTTTGACGTCCTGGAGAATCTGTACAACATTATGGACCTGGACGAAGGCGTAGTGTCCTCTAAACTCGTCTAAGTTATATGCCTACAGCCTACTATAAATCTCAGGATAAAAACTTCACGCTCCTGCAGGGAGATTGTATCGAACTATTGAATTCTTTTGATTTCAAGTTTGATATGATTTTCGTAGATCCGCCATATCATCTTTCCAACGGCGGGATTAGCATACAGAGTGGAGTCCCTGTCTCTGTGAATAAGGGCAAATGGGATAAGTCTCAGGGATTTGAGGAAGACTACAAATTTGACAAAACATGGCTGGCAGCCTGCCGTGAGCATCTGAAATCAGATGGCACTATCTGGGTTAGTGGAACGTATCATAATATCTTCTCCGTTGCCCGCTGTCTTTCGGAGCTGGACTTCAAGATACTGAACTGCATCACCTGGGTGAAGACTAATCCTCCACCCAATCTTTCCTGTCGATACTTCACCTATTCTGCAGAATATATACTTTGGGCGCGTAAGGAGCAAAAGGTGGCTCATTACTACAACTATGAGCTGATGAAGGAAATCAACGGCGGCACCCAGATGCGTGATGTCTGGACGCTACCGGCTATTGCTCCGTGGGAGAAGTCTTGCGGCAAGCACCCCACCCAGAAACCGTTGTGTGTCTTGTCCAGAATCATTCAGGCGTCCACCAAACCTGGAGCCTGGATACTTGATCCGTTCACAGGAAGCAGTACAACCGGTATTGCGGCAAACCTGCTGGGTCGCCGTTTCCTGGGCATTGACCAGGAAGAAAAGTTCCTCGAGATGAGCAAAGCCCGTCGCGAGGAACTGAATAGCATCAACCGCCGTGGTGAAATTCTGGAGAAGTTGGAGAAACAGGCCAAACTCTTCCAGGATAGCGACATCCGCGTCCTATGTGAGCCGGAGGCGTATTACGGCCCCGAACTTCCGTTCTAATATTCTCTGTGTCGAATCACCAAATTAAGGACATTCTTAAAGTCCCGTTGCCCCGTCACGCACTCTTTCGTCCACTGAAGGGCCAGTTTAAACTGATGTGCTCCGGGGTTTTGTTTCTCACATAGACAAAATAACTCAAGAATGATGGCCATCCCTCCTATGGAGATTGTGCCAGGTACATCAATATTTCCAAAATGACTCTCGATATCTTCGATTGTCTGAGGTTGGTATTCAGCTCTTTCCTGTATGGAACTGAAAGGACGGCACCGTTCATAGAAATCGAGGTAGTAATTCAGTATCTGGGAGACTTCTTCTCTATAGTGTTGTGCTTTTAGCAACAAATCAACGACCCATTCATCATGAGGAAGAAGGAAAGGTCTTGCATCGGGTTTTGGCTGAAGAATCTTGACCCTGAAATCAAGGTCAATACGTGCGCCACGCTGGCCTTGAAACATCCCGATGATGGTACCATCATTGGCTACAAAAGTTCTAATAGCCGGCTGCCTTGGACTTCTTTGCCAGAGAACACCATCAATGTAGTAATTCTCGTTGTATTGAATTGGTCCCATCATTATTCCCAGATCCCCATTAAACCATTGTAGTTCATTTCTCGACCACTCTGGTTCCAATAAGTCATATCTTGTTCAATAAAGAGCCACTTAATCGTATAAAGAAGCAAATCAAGAGGGAGCCCAGTTGTGAAACGACAGGAGTTTATGACATCTTCATTCGGTTCCTCACAATTATAGACCTGAGTGATTAATTCTTTTAGTTTGTACCCATCCTCGGGGTTTTCCACAACTTTTGCATTTACGTCGTTCCATATCTCTGGATGGCTTGGCCGGTTACCACTACTGATAACATTACCATATTTCCCATATCTAAATTGATAGTCCTCGACACGGACTTCGAAGTCCATTCCCTTATTTTTATATGCAGGACGATGTAAGTACACTCTTTTACCGTTTTTACCGGTTTCCACGAAATAATCGTAGTAATTCCACTCCTGGGAGGTTCCGTGCTTTTCCTCAAGAAAAAGCATTATCAGTTTCTTATGATATTCTTCACGGGAGGATGCTTTTATTGTGACGGTCAATTTAGTTTCCATTGGGGCCCATATTTAAAAAAGTTCTTTGATTTCGATCTTAAGTGCTTTCGCAATCTTCTCAATATTGCAGAGAGTGATATTCTTTTCTGCACGCTCAATCATACCAATGTAAGTCCGGTGTACGCCGGCAAGTTCAGCAAGTTGTTCTTGAGAGAGGTTCCGTGCCTTTCGAATCTCCTGCACCTTGTGGCCGAATTGCAGAAGGATTGGTTCTTTGTTCATCGTGTAATAGAGTGATTAATCGAATACAAAGGTAGAGATGCTAACTAAAGTTATCAACATACTATAATTAGCATCAAATCGTTCATGTCCAACTACAATAGAAAGGAATGAGGGATAAGACATTTGTTTTACAACATGTATTTTATCAAAAACTTGCTTTTTGAGAGCAAAAAAGGATATAGAATTTAGTATAAATATGGAGCAGACGCGGTTGGAATGACCGGTATTCTTTTCACAAGTGCACAGGATTTGAGAGAAAAACTGGAGTCGGTACTATAAGGGGTTTCCTATATTGCTTTTGCGTTAGAACAAAAGAAATCCCCAGACGGGCCGGGGATGAGGGTAAGGTAGGTTGGGATTCCAGGCCTCCGACTCTTCCACGACAAAGAGCTTGCGCAGAGCAGTAATATAGGAAGCAATGGTGTCGGTATCCAAAGCCTTGGGCTCATTGGCACGCATGTCATCTGCCATTGTCTCAAAAGTAGCCTGCGAGGCTTGATTGCGGGCATAGGAGCGCATCAGGCGACGTACTCTTTCCGGGCTTCGGTTGACCTTGTCCACACGGGACATGTCCCGCTCTGCCCTCTCTACATCATAATCAGAAGCCTTGTCCAGCCAATTTCTTTGTCCATTTCAAGGGCTTCCGGCCACCCCCAAATATAAACAATTCGGCAAAAAGTAGAATTATTTTTCGGGAAAAAGTCGGGAATTTTTTCGGGAGAAAGTAGAGATTAACCTGTCCTTTCGCAAAACCGCTTGTTTTATATGACAACTTCTGCAACTATGACCAGTTGCTGTTCGACTTGAACGAACCTGCCGGAGGATTGGCGCAAACAGCTTTGCCAGAGGGCGGACCTTCCGGGGCGTCCTGTGGAAAACTTTGTTAATTAATTTTTTTTTCGTATCTTTGCAGCCCATTTTGCGGGGACATAAGCCCTACAAGGTGGACAGTAACTATAATTATTTTATTAACAAACATTTATGCCTACAATTCAACAACTTGTCCGTAAAGGACGCGAGCAGCTCGAAATCAAGAGCAAGTCTCGTGCGTTGGATGCTTGCCCTCAGAAGCGCGGCGTGTGCCTCCGTGTTTACACGACCACACCTAAAAAGCCGAACTCCGCTATGCGTAAGGTAGCCCGTGTTCGTCTTTCTAACGCCAAAGAGGTCAACGCCTACATCCCGGGCGAAGGTCACAACCTCCAGGAGCACAGCATCGTGCTGGTCCGCGGTGGTCGTGTAAAGGACCTGCCGGGTGTTCGTTACCACATCCTTAGAGGAGCTTTGGATACCGCCGGCGTGGATGGACGTACCCAGTCCCGTTCACTCTATGGCGCAAAACGTCCTAAGAAAGCGAAACCTAAGAAGTAATCACAATCACCTTTAATTCTTTATCAAAATGAGAAAAGCGAAGCCTAAAAAGAGGATTCTACTTCCTGATCCTAAGTTTCACGATGTGGAAGTTACCCGTTTCGTGAACAATCTTATGCTGCAGGGAAAGAAGAGTATCGCGTATTCTATCTTTTATGATGCCATTGACATGGTTGGCGAGAAGATGAAAGATTCTGACAAGGCTCCTCTCGATATTTGGAAGACCGCACTCGAGAACGTGACCCCTCAGATTGAGGTTAAGTCCCGCAGAATCGGTGGTGCAAACTTCCAGGTGCCGACCGAGTTACGTCCGGAACGGAAAGTCTCCGTGGCCATGAAAAACCTGATTCAGTTCGCCCGCAAGCGTTCCGGTCACTCGATGGCAGAAAAACTTTGCGCTGAAATTGTTGCCGCATACAACAATGAAGGTGGTGCCTTTAAGCGTAAAGAGGATATGCACAGAATGGCCGAGGCCAACAAGGCCTTTGCACACTTCCGTTTCTAAACTGCATGCTAAATGGCAAAGAGAGATCTTAAATTTACACGCAACATCGGCATCATGGCGCACATCGATGCCGGTAAGACCACTACCTCGGAACGCATCCTGTTCTACACCGGTAAAACGCACAAGATCGGAGAGGTTCACGAAGGAGCCGCCACCATGGACTGGATGGTCCAGGAGCAGGAGCGCGGTATCACCATCACTTCTGCTGCTACCACCGCCTTCTGGCACTACAACGGTGACACCTATCAGATTAACTTGATCGACACTCCCGGCCACGTGGACTTCACCGTGGAAGTAGAGCGCAGCCTGCGCGTACTCGATGGTACCGTGGCTACTTTCTGCGCTGTGGGCCGTGTACAGCCTCAGTCCGAGACCGTATGGCGCCAGGCAGACAAGTACGGCGTGCCTAAGATCGCGTATGTGAACAAGATGGACCGCGTGGGTGCGGACTTCCTGGCCTGTGTGGAGGAAATCAAGACCAAGCTGGGCGCAACCGCCATTCCCATCTGCCTCCCCATCGGCGCCGAAGACAAATTCGACGGCATCGTGGACCTCATCGACATGAAAGCCATCTTCTACGATGGTTCCGAGAATCTTGTCAACTACAAGGAAGGCGAGATTCCCGAGAACCTCAAGGGAGAAGCCGCCCGCTGGAGAGACATCCTGCTGGAGGCCGCCGCCGAGTGCGATGAGACCCTGATGGAGAAGTACTTCGAGGATCCCGACTCCCTCACCAAGGAGGAGATTATCGCCGCTATCCGCAAGGGCACCATCGCCATGCAGATTGTCCCTGCCTGCTGCGGTTCTTCCTTCAAGAACAAGGGTGTACAGTTCCTCCTGGATGCCGTAATGCGCTATCTGCCTTCTCCGCTGGACAAGGGAGCCGTAACGGGCACCGACCCGCGTACCGGTGACGAGATTACCCGCAAACCTTCCGCAGAGGAACCTTTCTGCGCCCTGGTGTTCAAGATTGCCACGGACCCGTTCGTGGGCCGTCTGGCTTTCCTGCGTGCCTACAGCGGTCATCTGGATGCCGGTTCCTACGTGTTCAACACCCGTACCGGCAAGAAGGAGCGCGTGGCCCGTCTGTACCAGATGCACTCCAACCACCAGAACCCCATCGAGTTCGTGGAGGCCGGCGACATCTGCGCTGCCGTAGGTTTCAAGGACCTGCGTACCGGTGACACCGTGTGCCTGGAAGACAAGCCCATCACCCTGGAATCCATGGAGTTCCCGGATCCCGTGATTGGTATCGCCGTAGAGCCCAAGACCCAGAAAGATCTGGACAAACTGGGTATCGCCCTTGGCAAACTGGCCGAGGAAGATCCTACCTTTACGGTCAAGAGCGACCACGAGACCGGCCAGACCGTCATCAGCGGTATGGGTGAGCTCCACCTGGATATCATCGTGGACCGTCTCCGCAGAGAGTTCGGCGTGGATATCAACCAGGGCGCCCCGCAGGTAAACTACAAAGAATCCATCACCAGCAGCTATCAGCTCCGTGAGGTGTTCAAGAAGCAAACCGGCGGTCGCGGTAAGTTCGCAGACATTATCGTCAATATCTCTCCTGCCGATGAAGGCGTACAGGGTCTTCAGTTCATCAATTCGGTCAAGGGTGGCAACATTCCCAAGGAATTCATCCCGTCCATCGAGAAGGGCTTCCAGTCCGCGATGGCCAACGGCGTTCTCGCCGGTTACGAGGTGCCTTCCCTGAAGGTGGAAGTCATCGACGGCAGCTACCACCCGGTAGACTCCGACCAGCTCTCCTTCGAGCTGGCTGCCCGCATGGCTTTCCGTCACGCCTGCCCCAAGTGCCATCCGGTCCTCTTGGAACCCATCATGAGCCTGGAGGTTGTTACTCCGGAAGACTACATGGGTGACATCGTGGGCGACCTGAACCGCCGCCGCGGCCAAATTGTGGCTATGGACTCCACCGCCAACGGAGCACGCATCGTCAAGGCTTATGTTCCGCTTGGAGAACAGTTCGGTTATGTTACCGTGCTGCGTACCCTGTCCTCCGGACGTGCTACCAGCACCATGACATTCGACCACTACGCTGAGGTCCCCGCCAACCTGGCCAAGGACATCATCGAGAAGAGCGGTTACAGAGTGTCTGACGACGAGTAAAATTTAGCAAAGATAAAAAGTAAAGAATATGAGCCAGAAAATCAGAATCAAGCTGAAATCCTTCGATCACATGCTGGTGGACAAATCCGCAGCCAAGATCGTCGATACAGTGAAGGCAACGGGTGCAAAGGTTGTAGGTCCCATTCCTCTTCCTACCAACAAGAAAATCTTCACTGTGAACCGCTCCACCTTCGTGAACAAGAAGAGCCGCGAGCAGTTCGAACTGGACTCCTATGTTCGCCTGATCGACATCGACGAGTCCAACGCCAAAACCGTAGACGCCCTCATGAAGCTCGAGCTTCCTTCCGGCGTTGAGGTAGAAATCAAAGTGTGAGGATAACTCCTTGCAAGCAAGAGCAGTCCGCATTCGCGGGCTGCTTTTTTTATGCCCTCGTGTGTATGGACCAAATTTATCCCCGGAAAATGCCTGACTTTTTATAAAGTTTTATTAACTTCGTCTATATTTTGGTATTTCCCGAAAAAAATTAAGAGGTATTTTTCTCTATTTGAGCAGAATATAAACGGTGGAATACCGCGAATTTTTGTGATTTTTTCTACATTTTTGGTCCATCGGACCAAAAATGTGCCGTAGAATGTCATAAAATTGGATTTGTGTGTTTTATCTTTGTATTATGCAAAACGAACTGAGAAAGACGAAGGTACCGGATCATGAGTGGTTCCGCCAAATAGATATGGTTGTTCGCAAAGAAAAGCTTTATGCCAAGCCTTCTTTGCAGCGTCAGGATATTTTGCAGCGTTTTGGCCTGCGGAGACAGCATTTGAACGCTATTCTTTCCAAATATGCGTATGGCCAGTCCTTTCCTCAATACGTGAACAGCATGCGTCTGAATGAGGCTGAGCGCTTGATGCGGGAGAATCCCAAACTCTCCATTTCCGCTGTTGCCCAGGCGGTGGGACTTTCCATGCCCAATCTCCGTATTCAGTTTAAGCAACGTTTCGGGCTTTCTCCCTCGGACTTTCGCGATTCAATCCAGAAAAAATAGAAAAGGTACCTTATACGGCAAAAAAGACAGCGTGAAGCTGTCTTTTTATGCGTGTGGGGTAAACTCCACGTCCAGGTCCCGGCACACGTACTGGGCTGTGAGGCGGGCGCTTTGGGCCGACGGCGGCAAACCGCCGGAATAAGCCGTTCGCTGCCCTGTGAAATACAGGCCCTTCTCATAGCGGTACGGCGCACGATAGAGCGGCTGGAAGGGCGGCCAATCGCTCATGTAGCTACCCTCAAACGTGCCGCAGTAGCGTTCATACGTGAGCGGGGTGGCAACATCGGTAACATCGGCCTGCTCCGCAATGACGGGAATTACCCGGCCAATCGCCTTCAGGAAAGCCGCCATCACCTCCTGCTTTTTGGCCGCATAGCTGCCTTCCTCCTTGGCCGCCTTCCACCAGGGGTAGGTGCGGCCGTGCAAGAGGCAGGTAACCACGCTGCAACCTTCCGGTGCATAGCCGTTTACATCGGCATAATTGTTTACGACGAGGGTGTTGTACGTACGGCCGGCGGCATGCAACGGCTCCGGCAGCACAATTTGCATGGAGCGGGGCCAGGCGCTTAAATCAGCCTTGACGCCCACGCCCAGGAACATGCACTGGGTGGTACGAAGGCCGCTGCGCATTTTCTGCGCCCACTTATCCTGGATGGGCGTTCGAAAGAGCTTGTCAATGGCCGAGCGAGCGTCCATGGAGATGACGACGGCATCGGCTTGCAGGAGCTCTTCCCCTACCCGGACCCCCCAGCCTGCATCCGCGCGCAAAACCTCCTGCACCTGCGTCCTGTAGCGGATTTCACCCCCCAGCCCTTCAAAGTGAGCCGCCATGTTGCGGGCCATTTGCAGCGAACCACCTTTGGGATAGCCGCTGTCGCCCATGGTGAAGGTGCTCAGTGTATAGATAAGGGAAAGCGCATTGATGGAAGGCTCCACCACCGCTCCCAGGAGGGCGCGGATGCGGGGATTTTTAAAGCGCTTGGCGTAGAAGCTGGCGCTTTGCATCACCAGGAAAGGGGTAATCATGGCTGCGCCGCCCATTTTCACATATTCCCACAGGGACGATGGACGCGGATATTTGGTTTTGACGCCTTTGATGTCCTTGATGGGCTGATGGAAGCCGTCGAAGCACTTCAGATGGAACTTCAGGATGGCCAGGGCCAGGCGGTCCCGCCAGCCGGTGAGTTCCAGCCCGTGCAGGTCCCGGTGGAGCGGCATCTGGCCTTTTTCGTCTACCAGGGTATAGATGGGGTCCTTGAAATAGACCGGATTGTTTTCCTGCAGAGCGCCTGTCTCCACCCAGATATCGTGCAGCGGAATTTCCTTTTTGGCGCCAATCAGCCAGTGAATCCCCCCTTCAAAATTGTATCCTTTGCGCTTCCAGCTGGTGGACACGCCACCCGGAGCTGCGGCCTGCTCCAGAATCAGGGTCTGGATACCGGAACGCTGCAGATAGTTGGCACAAGCCAAGCCGGAAATGCCGGCGCCAATCACAATTGCCTTCATAGTCTTTAATAAGACTGCAAAGTTACTGCTTTTTTGCCTATTTCGTGAAAGTTTATTACCTTTGTAGTCCTGATTTTATCAGAAGGCCCCATAGCTCAGCGGTTAGAGCAGCGGACTCATAATCCGTGGGTCGCAGGTTCAAATCCTGCTGGGGCCACCTTAATACATTTTCCGGAAAAAGTTGTATCTTGCAACTTGAATCGCTAAAACTGACAAACCATGAGTAAGTTCTGGAAAAAATTTTCCGATATTTCCAACATCCACAAGCGGGCCGCGTTCTCGGACCTGCCGGAGCGTTTATTGTCCAAAGAGAGCGTGTTCCAGGCCCTGGCCAAGGAACGGTATTCCTGCCGGAAATTCAAGGACACGCCCCTGACAGAGCTGCAAATCAGTCACATCCTGGAAGCGGCGCGCCTGGCTCCTACGGCCGCCAACAAGCAGCCGGTGCACGTGTGGGTGGTCAAAAGCCCGGAGGCCCTGGAAAAGCTGAAAGGGGCCACGGACTACACCTATGGCGCCCCTGTGGTGTTCATGGTGGGTGCCAAGCCGGAGGCCGCCTGGGTACGCAAGTACGACGGTAAAAACGGAGCGGAAATAGACGCCGCCATCGTGGGCACGCATATCATGCTGGAAGCCAGTGCCCTGGGCCTGGGCAATGTGTGGGTGGGCTCCTTCGACCCTGCCAAAATCAAGGTGGATTTCCCTCAAACGGAAGGTTATGAGGTGGTTTGCCTGTTCCCGGTTGGCTACGCCGACACAGAAACCAGCGCCAATCACGACAAACGCCAGGAGATGGAGGCCTTCGCCTCTCAGATTTAACGCGTAACAAAATAACTATGGGAAACTTTCCGATTCGTGCGTATGCGGCCGCCATGCTCACGGTGGGCTTGTGGGCCATGTCCTATATCTGGGCCGACCGTTTGCTGGCGCTGGATATCCCCGTAGAATTCTTCGTACCGGTCCGGACCTTTCTGGCCGGGGCGTTGCTGTGGATGCTGAATAAAGTAACGGGCGTCCCCATGCGCATCCAAAGCCGCCGGGACCTGTTCAAGTTCGTGTTCCTGGCCCTGTGCATGCCTTTTATTTACTTTGTGGCGGAGACCTACGGCCTGGAATTCACGGAGTCTCCTACCATTACGTCGCTGGTCATTGCCACCAACCCCATCCTGGCCATGGTGTCGGGCATGGTGGTTTTCAAGGAAAAGTTTGGTCCGCTCAATATTGTGGGCGTTTTCGTTACCCTGGCGGGCCTGTGGCTGGTGTCGTTCACCCGCTCGCAAACCGGCCCCCTGTTTTGGGTGGGGGTTGGCATCCTGTTTATCGCTGTGGTGGCGGAGGTGAGCCAGATAGGCTTCACCAAGTCTTTGTCGGCCCATTATGCCCCGTCTGTGATTGTGATGTACCAGTTCCTGCTGGGGGCGGTGTGTTTTGCCCCGCTGCTCTTTACCAAGGGTATCCGGAACTTTGACGCCGGCGTGTACCTGAGCTGGGAGGTCCTGTATCCCACGCTGTCCCTGGCGCTGTTTTGCTCCGCCACGGCCTTTACCTCCTGGGCCTATGCCATCAAGGTGCTGGGGGTGGCCAAAACCAGCGTTTTCCTGGCTATTGTGCCGCTGGTTACCGCCGTTCTGGCCTTCCTGGTGGGAGAGGAGACCTCTACGGGCTTGCAGTGGGTAGGGCTGGGTATAGCCATGGTGGGCATCTACTTTACACAGCGTGACCCGATAAGGCAGCAGGATTTGTAAAAAATCCGGATTTGTAGTAACTTGCAGGGTTAAATTAGTAGAGTATGTCACTATTATTTTCGGCCCTTGTTGCGCTCCTTCTGCAGCTGAATCCCAGCGTGGTATGGAAGGCAGCCGTCCATCATACGGAAGGAGACCGGTACCAGCTGGTGGTAACGGGACAGATTGGGAAAGACTATTACGTGCACCCCATGAGCGACCCTCATGTGGGGACGGAACTGGAAGTGACCGCTACGGACCGTGTTTCCCCGGACGGGAAGCCGGTGGAGGAATATACCCCCTCGGAGTACAAAGGGGCTCCGGTAGTGGTGGGCACGTATGTGCTCAAACAGGAGCTCTTGCTCAGCGGTTCCGGCAAGCTTAAAGTGGAAGGAAACGTGGTGTGGAGTGCTTGTAGCGGGGATTATTGCCAAATGCCGGAGGAGTACAGTTTCTCTGTGCCGGTGGAGATGCCCGGTCAGGCAGGGCATGACGGCGCCCAGGCCGGCAATCTGTGGAGCCTCATCCTGGAGGCCATCCTGTGGGGCTTCCTCATGCTCCTGACCCCGTGCGTGTTCCCCATGGTGCCCATGACGGTGTCTTTCTTCATCAAGCAGGAGAAGGGCGGGCGCTTCAAGGCCCTCATGTACGGCGTTTTCATCGTCCTGCTCTATACCGTTCCCATTTGCCTGATCATTGGCCTTACGTGGCTCCTGGGCGGTGAAACGGTGACGGCCGATATCTTTAACTGGCTCAGCACGCACTGGCTCCCCAACATCCTGTTCTTTGTGATTTTCATGCTGTTTGCGGCGTCGTTCTTTGGTGCGTTTGAGATAACCTTGCCGTCCAGCTGGACCACCCAGGCAGACGCCAAGAGTGACAAAGGAGGTCTTCTGGGCGTGTTTTTCCTGGCGCTGACGCTGGTGCTGGTGAGCTTCAGCTGCACCGGTCCCATTGTGGGTACGGTCCTTATCAAGAGCACCCAGGGGGAATTCTGGACCCCGATGGTCACCATGCTGGCCTTCAGCATTGCCTTTTCCCTGCCGTTTGCCCTCCTGGCCTTCTTCCCGTCGGTCCTGAAAAAACTGCCCAAGAGCGGCGGCTGGCTCAACAGCGTCAAAGTGGTGCTGGGCTTCGTTGAGGTGGCCCTGGGCCTTAAATTCCTGAGCACGGCGGACCAAACCTACCACTGGCACCTGCTGGACCGGGAGGTGTACCTGGCCATCTGGATTGTGTGCTTTGCGCTCCTGGGCCTGTACCTGCTGGGCAAAATCCGCTTCAAGCACGACAGCCCGCTGGAGTACATTGGCGTGGGCCGTCTGGCCCTGGTCATTGCCGATTTCGCCTTTGTGCTGTACCTCCTGCCGGGCATGTGGGGCGCGCCCCTGAAGGCCCTCAGCGGCTACCTGCCGCCCCTTCAGACGCAGGACTTCGTGCTGGGCGAGGGCACCGCTTCCACCCCTGTCATTCTGAGCGAAGCGAAGAATCTCACCGGCTCGGAAGTCTCCCTCCCGCACGGCCTCACGGGCTACAGCAAGCTGGAAGACGGCCTTGCCGCAGCCAAAGAGCAGGGGAAAAAGGTCTTTGTGGACATCACCGGCCACGGCTGCGTGAATTGTCGGGAAATGGAAGCCCGCGTGTGGAGCGACCCTCGCGTGCTGCAAAAACTGCAACAGGACTACGTGATTGTATCCTTATACGTGGACGATAAAACCAAACTGCCGGAGAGCGAGTGGATTACCACCGACAAAGGCAAGGTGCTCAAGGATGTGGGCCGCGTAAACTCCCACCTGGTGCTGGAGCGCTTTGGCGTAAACTCCCAGCCCAACTATTTCCTCCTGGACGGGGAGGGGAACATTCTGCGGGGCCCGCGGGGCTATAACCTGGATACAGACGCGTTTGTAGACTTTTTGACCTTATGACGCACGCGGAAATCATCGGCCTCATTAAGCAGGAAGTAAAACCTGCACTGGGCTGTACGGAGCCCATCGCCGTGGCGCTGGCGGTTGCCAAGGCTGCGGAGATTATTTCCGAAAACTGCCCTTGCTGCGGTTCCTTGCGCATGAAGGCGGACTTCAAGCTGGACGTAGCCGTTAGCGGCAACATCCTCAAAAACGGCATGGGTGTGGGCATCCCCGGTACCGGCATGGTGGGCCTGCCTGTAGCCGCCGCCCTGGGTGCGGTGTGCGGCAATTCCAGCCTGGGGCTGGAGGTGCTAAAAGAGCTTACGCCGGAGGCGGTGGTCCGCGCGAAAGAACTGGTAGCCAAAGGCTTTGTGCACATTTCCGTGGCAGATACGGAGCACCTCCTTTACGTAAAAGCCACGGTTACGGTGGACGATAACACTGTGGCCAGCGCAGAGGTGGACCCGCACGCCTACGCGGTAATCGAGGACGACCACGACCGCATTGTGGAAACCAGCTTCGCGGATAAAATCCTCATGAGCTCGGAATCGGCCGCCGGATTGCCGGCCGAAGCAAGCGAATCCCCCTACGACCTCACCGTCCAATCCATCTGGAACTTTGCCCGGGAGGCCCCCTACGAGGACATTGCCTTTATCCTGGAAGACCGCACGCTGAACCTGGCGCTGGCGGAGGAAGGCCTCCGCGGCAACTACGGCCTGCAAGTGGGCAAGGCCATCCGCGAGAACCAGAAAGAGGTGTTCGGGGACGATTTCATGAGCTACGCCATGGGCATGACCGCCGCGGCCTCGGATGCCCGTATGGCCGGCAGCACCCTGCCCGCCATGAGTAACAGCGGCAGCGGCAACCAAGGCATCACCGTGAGCATGCCCGTAATTGCCTATGCGCTCAAATACAAGGTCCCGGACGAGAAACTGGCCCGGGCGCTCATCCTGAGCAACCTGGTGGCCATCCACATCAAGCATTTTCTGGGCAAGCTGAGCGCCCTGTGCGGGTGCGTAGTGGCATCGACCGGCAGCGCCTGCGGCATTGTTTACCTGGAAGGCGGCGGGTACGAGCAGGTGTGCGCCGCCATCAAGAACATGGCCGGCAACATTACCGGCATGGTGTGCGACGGTGCCAAGGTGGGTTGCGCCATGAAAGTGGCCAGCGGCGTTTCCTGCGCGGTACAATCGGCCGTGCTGGCCCTTCGCGGCACCTGCATCCCCTCCACGGACGGCATTATTGAGGACGATGTGGAAAAGACCATCCGCAATATTGGCACCATCGGCAGTGCCGGCATGAAAGCCACGGACCGGATGATTTTGGAGATCATGCTATGCAAATGAACGAAGACCGTTTTTCCGAGGTCTTGGAGTTGGCCTCCAAGGCCGGACATATCCTGCTGCAGAACGGCGCGGAAATCTCCCGCGTGGAGGATATCATGGCGCGTATCGCTACGCACTTCGGGGTGAGCTCGGGCAATTTCTTCGTGCTCTCCAACGGCATTTTCACCACCGGACAGGCGGACAAGGTACGGCAGGGGGGCGGGCAGGCATCGACCTATGCCAATGTGGAATTCATTCCCATCCGGGCCGTGCAGCTGGCCAAGGTGCGGGCCATCAACCAGCTCAGCTATGACATTTCGGCCGGAAAATGCTCCCTGGAGGAGGCGCAGGCGCGACTGGAGGACATCGACAAAATGCCTGTAAAGCCCGTTTGGGAACAGGTGCTGGCTTCTGCTTTGGGCGCCGGCGGCTTTTGCGCCGTGTTCGGCGGCGGGTTCCTGGATTGCGCGGCGGCTTTTTGCGTGGGCGTTGTCCTGTATCTGTTTCTGCTCCTGGTGAGCGCCCGCTATCTGTCCAAGATTGTGGGCGGCATTTGCAATGCGCTGGTGGCATCGGCCTTGTGCATAGTATCCTGGCGTGTGGGCTTTGGCGTGAGCCTGGGGAATATGATTATCGGCGCGGTGATGCCGCTGATTCCCGGGGTTCCGTTTGTCAACGGCGTGCGGGACTTGGCCAATTCCGACTACCTGGCGGGCATTACGCGCATGACGGATGCCATGCTCGGCTTCTTCTGCATTGCCCTGGGGGTGTCGCTGGCTTTTATTCTGGACGGGGCGGTATACCATGGGGTGATTCCCCTGGAGGGCATGTGGATAAACCCGGAGACGGCGGGGTACGGCTGGCAGGCGCTGGCGGCTTTTCTGGGTACGGTGGCGTTTGCCTGCCTGTATGGCGTGGATCGGGACCAGTACCTGCTCACCGGACTAGTGGGCATCGTGGGTTGGATGGTGTATCTGCTGGTGCTCCGGCAGGGCGGCCAGTCGCCGGCCATCAGCGCCGCGGCGGCATGCCTGGTGGTGGGCGTGGTGTCCCGTTTCCTGGCCGTATGGATGCACTGTCCGGCGCAGGTGTACCTGCTTTGCGGCCTGTTCACCCTGGTGCCCGGAGGGGGCATTTTCTGGTGTACCTACTACCTTACTTCCGGCCAGATGGACCTGGCCACCCAGAGCGGCTTTGTGGCCCTGAAAGTGGCCGTGGCCATTGTCCTGGGCATTATTTTGGCCATGGAAATTCCCCAGCGGCTGTTCTCTAAACGCATTTTACCCCATTGATATGAAAAAGCTTGTACTTGCATTTGCGGCCCTGCTGTTTGCCTTTGCAGCAGCCCTGGCGCAGACTCCAGAAGAAATTGTCAGCCGCATGGAGGCGGAAATGAACAGCCATGCAGGCGAAGGCATTGCCATGACGGTGGACATCAAAATTCCCATCCTGGGAACGGCCACCAGCCGCAGTTATGTGTATGGCAGCAAGCTCCGCGTGGAAATGAAGATGATGGGCGTCCAGACAGTGACCTGGAGCGACGGCGAGACGTCCTGGACCTATGTTTCCAAGGACAACTCCCTTACCATCCGATCTGCCGGCCATAAAAAGGCCAACACCGGCGACGTGGAACTGTTCATGGGCATCACCGACGGCTACGACGTGTCGATGAAGAAGGAAACCGCCGACGCCTGGCATCTCCTGTGCAAGAAGTCCAAGGGCAACAAGGACGAGGACGACCCCAAGACCATGGACCTGGTGGTGTCCAAGAAGAACTATTATCCGCTGAGCCTCAAGGCATCCATGTCCGGCATGACCATGACCATGCGCGACATTTCCTTTGACGTCACCGAGGCCGATGTCACCTTCGATATAGCCAAGTACCCCGGTGTCAAGATTATTCGCAAGTGAGAAAGTGGTGCCTGTGTATTGCCTGCCTGGGGGCCTTGCTGGTGGCTTGTAAAAAGACGCCGGTAGAGGTTCCTAAGCACCCTTATACGCAGGAGGAGCTGGTCAAGGCCCACCTGGACGAGTCTTTTTCGGCCTTTATCACCGCGTTGGACCTGGACTCCACGGCGGTGAAGCGCCCGGAAAGGTTTGTGTTGGAAAACAGCAGCGTGAGCCTGGACCTGCTGGGAGAGAACCCGGCCGTGGTGTATCGGCTCAAAAGGCGCGGGGAGAGCATGCTGGTGGTACGCTACTATTGGCGTCTTGGCGTGGTCAAAGCTTCCCTCCACGGGGGCATTACCATCCAGGGCCCTATCCTGCCTCCGGACCTGCGCGTGTACGACCAAGGCAGCGAGGTGGCCAAGTTGGAGATGGACCTGGGACTTGCATGCCTGGTGTTCCGTTTCCCGGACGGGACGGCCTATGCGCTGAATTCCCTGCTGATTACGGATGCCCTTGTTGACTTTCTGATTAAAAATGTGCTGTCTACGGAATAGCATACTGGCTGTCGTGCTGGCCCTTCTGGGCCCGCTGGCCGTGGCGCAGGAGCGTGACACGGTGGCGCAGCTGTCGCTGGAAAAGTCGGTGATTACCGAGCGGCTGCAAAAGCCCGTAGCCATCAACAGCCGCGGGGTGAGCGGGGAAGTGAATGTGAGCAAGATTGCCGCCATTCCCTCTTTCATGGGCAATGCCGACCCCATCCGTTTTGTGCGCCTGCTTCCCATTGTATCGCTGAACACGGAACTGGAAGGCGGCCTCTATATGCAGGGGAGCGACCATGCCCATACGCTCATTTCCCAGCACGGCGTCCCCATTTACGGGGTGACGCATCTGCTGGGCTTATTCTCCGTGTTCAATACGGCGCACTTCTCGGGGATGCGCTATGCGACATCGGCCGGAAAAGAGGCGCGCATCGGCGGTGTCATTGACATGGAAATCCAGGACACCCTGACCCGGCGCGTGAAGGGGGATGTATCCGTGGGGCTGCTGAATGCGCAGGGAACGCTGATGATACCCACCGGTTCCCGTTCCACCCTCACCGTGAGCGCCCGACGGACGTATGTGAACCTGCTTTACGGACGTTGGCTCAGGTTTCAGGACTATCCGCTCCATTACGGATTTACGGATGCCAACGTTACCTGGCTGTGGACGCCCACCCGCCGGGACCGTATTTGGGTGGACGCCTTTGGTTCACTGGACAATCTTTCCGCTCCAAGCGGGTTCATCCAGGAGTTCAACGCCAAGTGGTTCAATGCCATGGGCGCGGTTCACTGGAACCACTACTTCCCGGACGTAACCCTCAAGCAAAGCGTGTACGGAACGGCTTTCGGGATGTATCCGCGCCTGTATGCCTTCAATATCCGCGGGCAGATGAACTCCTACATCCAGGACTATGGCTACCGGGGAGACGTGCTGTGGAAGGACTGGGAGTTTGGAGCGCATTTCTCCTACTACCGCGTCCAGCCGCAGAATCCTTATACGCAGGGGTATCAGAACGACGCCGCCAACAATGGCTCCGTCCCGGTCCAAAATGCGTTTGAGACCATTCTGAGCGCCTATTATTCCCGTAACCTGGGGTACTATTTGCAGGTGAAGGCCGGGTTAAGCGGCAGCTGGTACCTGAGCCCGGAAAAAAGGAGCTGGTGGGGCGTGAGCCCGGAGGTGAAGCTCATCGGCAACTTTATGGATGCCGGCAAGCTGGATTTCACCTATGCCATCAAGCGGCAGAACTTGTTCAATCTGGGCTTCACGGACATTGGCTTGCCCTGTGAATTCTGGCTGATGGCCGGCGACATCCAGGCGCCGCAGTGGGCGCACAACTTCTCCCTGGCGTACAACGTGAACTGGCTGGGAATCGATTTTTCGGCCGAGGTCTATTATAAGATTCTGCGAAACCAGCTGGAGTATACCGGGACCGTCATCGACCTGTTCAACGGCACGTATACGCTGGAAAGCAATACCCGTCGGGGAAAGGGACGGGCCTATGGCGTGAACCTGATGGCGCAAAAGACCATGGGGAAGTTTACCGGCTGGATCAGCTATGCGTTCTCCCGCAGCCTGCGCACCTTTGACGGCGATTTTGACGGGGCCGAGTATCCCAGCAAGCACGAGCGCCTGCACGAGCTGGATGTGGTGGCCACCTATGACTTTGGCAAGGTGGATGTGGGCGCCACCTTCGCATTGGCTACAGGCACGCCTTATACCCGTCCGGAGGCCTTTTATGTGCTGGGGAGCCGGCTGGTGTGCGACTATGGCCCGTATAACGGGGCGCGGCTGCCCACCTACTACAAGCTGGACCTGTCGGTGAACTGGTATTTCCGGCGGACGCCCAAGGGCAAGACGGGCCTCAATTTCTCCTTGTACAATGCGCTGGGCAGTAGGAATGCCCTGGGCTATGGTATCCATATCAAGAAAGATATGTCGGCCTATACCTTCGGCCCCTTCACCTTGAGTCTTCGTTTCCTGCCTTCGCTCTCGTTTTTCCATACCTTCTAGCCATGAGAAAGTGTTATTTAGTCATACTGACCGTGCTGCTGCTCGCCTGTCAAAGGGAGGAGACGCCCAGGAGCCCCATCCTGGTGGTGGAGGGCTGGATTGAGAGCGGCGGTGCGCCCATGGTGCTGCTGTCGGAGTCGGTCCCGGTACTGGAGAACCAGGAAATTTCGCCCCGCCAGCTGCTGGACAACGTGGTCAAATGGGCCAAGGTGACCGTGAGCGACGGCACCCGGACGGAAATCCTCACGGGCATGGCCAATCCGGACTATTTCCCGCCGTACGTGTTTACATCGGGGACGATGAAAGGCGAGGTAGGGAAGACCTATACGCTTACGGTGGAGTATAAGGATTACAAGGCGACGGCCACCACTACCATTCCGGCGCCGGTGTCCATCGACCGGGTGTTTGTGCGCGATGTCAAGGACAGTTTGGTTACCGCCGTTTGCGCATTTACCGATCCGCCCGCTTCCGGGAACTGCTACAAGGTGTTTACCCGGACGGAAGACCGGGACAAGCACTACCACCCGTCGGCCCTGGCCATTGCCACCGACGAAAACCTGGACGGATATACGGAAATCTTTCTGTTCAGTACCCAGCGCCTGATGGACTACATCTTCAAATCCAATATCCGTCAGGGCGACAAGCTGTGGATTAAACTGTGCACCATGGACCGGAAGTCTTACGACTATTGGAGCAATTTTGAGGCAACGCTCACCGGCAATATGATTAACATGCCCAGCGCCCGCAGTGTCCTTGACAATATGGTGCAGGGCGCCTCCGGCTACTGGATTGGTTACGGCGTAGACACGCCCAAGCTCCTGGATACCGCCAAGTCCGGCCCCGTTACACCGTGACGATTCCTTTGGCAACGGCGTGGGCCACGCATTCCACCATGCTGTCCAGGCCGAATTTCCCCTTGATGCGCTCCTTGTAGCTGTCTACGGTGTTGAGGGAGATTTCCAGCGCAGCGGCAATCTGGCCGTTGCTGTAACCCGATGTCGTGAGCTGCAGGACCTCCAGTTCGCGGGGCGTAAGTCCCTGGGGTTTCCGCGCTTCCAGTTTTTCCTTTCCGCCAAAGATGCGGGTGATTTTGTCGGTGTCAAGGGTTTCTCCGAAGAACAGGCATCGGCCCGGCCGATCCACATTTTTCCGTCGTGGTCTTCCAGGAGGGCCGTGACATTGTCCTCGGAGAGGGTGCGCACCTGCTGCAGGGCGGGGCAGAGGACGGAGAGGCCGTTGTCGCCGCCCACCCAGAGGTTACCCTGGCGGTCCTCGAAAAGGCAGTAGAGCTCTGTGGAGGCCGTTTGATAGACGGGCGTGTCTTCCGGTTTTGCTGTATCGACCGGCCCCAGGTCGTAGGAACCGGCCGCCCAGAGCCTGCCATCATGCGTTGTCAGAAGCCGTGCATGGGCAATGGGAAGTCGGCCCAGGGGAACCGGTTTACTGTCCTCGAAGGTATACAGGAGGGAGGTATGGTCTTCAAAGGCGTAGAGCTTTCCGCCGGTTTCCGCGTAGCTTCCGATGCAGTACATTCCTTCCCAGGAGGGTAGTGTGACGTGCGGGTTGCTGCGGTCTTCCACATACTGGCTGTGGACCAGCCGGCCGGCCATCCAGAGGCGCCCGTCCTTCGCGCTGTAGTTCACAAAACGCAGAGACGCCCAATCACTTTGGACGTGACGGTCCGGCGCGGCGAGCAGCAGAGATACGATGAGGGCAAGGCATGTCATTCCTTCACAAAGATAAGACTTCCTCCGGAAATAACCTTGTAAATCAGCACGCTGTGGCGGATTCCGCCACAAGGCGTATAACTTCCTGCCAGTGGGTGGCAAAATTCTGACCACCTACTGCCAAAAAAGGCCGATTTTGCTGGTGGGTGGCGAAAATTTGACCACCTACCAGCACTTGAAGAGTGGTTGGGAGCGCCCCTCCGGTCCAGCCAGGGGGGAAATACCGTACAGGTCGGGGGAATGTCTAAGGGAAATGTCTAAATGGTGTCCAGCAGTTGGGCGGCTTCTGCGTAGGAAAGGCCACACACGCGGGCTATCTGGTTGGCGTCTGCGCTAAAACGAAAGCGGATTTGCCGGGCCAGTTCTATCCGCTCCTCCTGGTGAAGCTGGCGAAAAGACTCCCTTTGGAAAAGGCTCCGGCATAGGTCCGGCAGAGCGGCAAGGATGGTTTGGTCCCGGAACGCGGGCATGGCGGCTTCGGAAGTTTCTATGCGCTTTTTAGCCTTGGAAGAATTGACCAGGAAGAAATTCATCCGCTTAGGGGTGCGGAACAGTGACTCCACTCCCTTTACATTCACATAGGACGATGGCAGGATGAACCCGCCACCACCCATTATCCAATGGGCAGGGATGGTATCACAGGTGCTGTGTAGCAGGCGATGCCGTGCCCGGGCCGACAAATCCCCGATGCGGGTCCCCGTTTGGCTACCCTCCGCGAAGAAGGTGCTCCCTGTTCCCCAGGGATACTGGCTGGGGTGCGCACAAATATTGGCCGCTACACAGTTCATCTGTACATAGGCGATAGCCCGCTCGGGAGCCTCGTCGTTATATGGAATTTCTCTGATATCCAGTTTGTTACGTCTTAGAAAATGGGATACGCCATATTTTTTCTGATAGTACATGGCATACCGGTGTTTGAACTGCACCACAAAATTCCGCGCCGCTTCCCTGGTTCCTTGCAAGACAAAATGCACATGATTGGACAGCAGCTCAAAGGAGAGTACCTCAACCTCCGGGCAACTGGCCGCCTGGATGGCCACATAGTTCATAGCCACCTTAAAATCTTCTTCTTCCCGGAACCACAGTCCGTCTTCCAAATGCTCTGTAGTGAGCAAGTACAATCTTTTCATCCTCTTTTCTCCGGCACATTTGGTCCGGCCCTACAAATATAATTATCTGTTGAAAAACCTGCAACTTTTTTGGGCTATTTGTAGAAAATAGTTATCTCCGTATCATGCTAAAGCAAGACAGAACCATCATTCATGTGGAGGTCAAGGCCACCCATGAACATCTTTACTTTGGGTCAGCGGCCGCCATGTTCGAAGATCCCAGAATGATTCGTTTACTCAAAATCAAGTATCAAACCTTTCGGACCAAACGGATTTCGCCCGAAAAACCCTTTGAGAACGAGTACGTCATTGTCCGTAAGGGGAACCTGAACACCATCGACCACACCCTGGATTACCTGCAACGCAGTGCGTTTACCCGGTAAAAAAATGACCACCTACTGGCAAAAAGGGTCGATTTTGCTGGTAGGTGGCTAAACTTTGACCACCCACAAGCACTTTTATGAAACTATTACTCATTCTTGGCATGGTTGCCGCGCTGGCCGGGCCGGTGGAGGTTACATCCCCCTCGGGAGACTTGAAAGTGAGCCTGGAAAACCCTTCCGGGCAGGTTGTCTATAGCGTCTCGTACAAAGGTGAGGCGGTAATAGGGAAGTCCTCCCTGGGACTGGTAACCAGGAAACCCTGCAACTGTACGAGGACATCCTGTCCGATGCCAACCGCTTTGGCCTGCAGGTGATTTTCCACGGCTGCACCCTTCCGCGCGGCTGGGAACGGATGTATCCCAACTTTGTGGCCTCGGAGGCGGTGATGGCCAGCGAGAACGTGTATTTTACGCCGGAAGATGCCGCGCGGGAAGCCTTCGACCTCACCATCCATCCCTTCTGCCGCAACGCCGTGGCCAGCATGGACTGGGGCGGGGTTATCCTAAACCGCTACATGAGCAGGGACAACCGGAGCCGCCATGCGCGCACCACCACCGATACCTTTGAACTGGCCACCGGCATCATTAACCAGAGTGCCATCCAGTGCGTGGCGCTGTACCCGAACAACCTCACGGAAGTGCCCCAATTTGAGCTGGACTTCCTGAAAGGCCTTCCGTCCGCCTGGGACGAGACCCGCTACGTGGACGGCTACCCCGGCAAGTACGTGGTGCTGGCCCGCCGGCACGGGGATCGGTGGTATGTAGCCGGCCTGAATGCGCTTAAGGAGCCGCTGACGCTCACCCTGGATGTGCCCATGTTGTCCGGGCAGACGGTTCGCTGCTATGTAGATGACAAGAACGGCACTCCCACCCTTACTACCCTCAAAATCAAGGCCGATGGCCGGGCAAAAGTGACCCTCCAGCCTAACGGTGGCCTTATCCTGTGCCGGTAAGCCACACACCCGCTGGAGCCTCCTAATCCGGAAATGTTACTGGTCGATAACCTTCTAATAATCAGCGAGATATGGAAAATTCTCGGCGCTTTTGGAGCCGAGGATTATTAGGATTGTGCTGATTTTCAGCCACTTAGCAACCAGCGAAAGTGTGCCCAGGATTGGGTTAAAGCACAGGGAGTGGCCTCAGAGGCAGTTTTGAGGGGGGCGTGGCGGATTCCGCCACAAAAGTGTTTTCCCAAAGGCTTACCTTTGTGCCAAACACTGAAACCTATGAAAAAGATTCTGCTCTCTTTATTGGCTCTGCTAACCACAGTCAGCGTTCTTGCCCAGGCGGGGCTCAGTCAGGGGGAGGCGTATGTGAATCCCACGCCCGCCCCGCAGCAGGCCAAAAAGTACTGCCCGCACTGCGGCATCACCAAGGGCAATATCACCTATCCCTGGCAGCACGAGTCCTGGTGCCCGTACTACAGGAGCCAAAGCTCCGGCAGCAGTTCCTCCTCGTCGTCGTCGTCCATTTCCTCTTCGCTAACCGGTGCTGCCATCGGGGCCGGCGCCGCGGTGCTGGGGAGCGCTATCTCCAGCCTCATTACCAGCGCCTTGGACCACAGCCACGGAGACAACAATTATTACCAGAACGACGCCTTCGGCGGCCAAATCTCCTTCAAGACAGATTATTACAGCGACGACGACCACACCTGCGTGGTGCTGACGGACCCCAAGACGGGCAAGAAGGGCATCTGGCACAATGCCTATGTCTTCAACCATAAGAATGACCCGCAGCCCACTTCCGGCTTCTGGATCCTCCAACCCGTATTCGACCAGATTTATATGGGCCTTCAGATGGGCAAGGCCTACGCTATTACCCTCCAAAAGGTGACCAAGAAAGGCAAGGTGCAGCCCGAATGGGTGGTCTATGAGTTCGGCTTGGGCAACATGTGCTACAGGGGCCACGCCACGGTGATTTCTCCCTTCATGGCATCCGATGTGGAATTCTCCTTCAAGTCCGGCAAAATCATGCTGCAGAAGGACAACGTCTGGAGCCTGTACAAGGTGGACCGGGCGGACCCGAAGGAAATCAAAAAGCGCCCCATCATGCTAAAGCCGCTGACAATCGCGCAGTATGACAGCATCCAGTTCTATAACAACCAGAACATTGTATGGCAGGCGGGCCACGCCGGCATTATCGACGACAACGGCAAGGAGCTCATTCCCGTGAAATACAAGGATGTGGGCACCATCATCGGCAAGAACAAATGGGCCTGGGCTGTGGCCGATGACGGCAACGCCGGCCTGGTGAACACCAAGGGACAAGTGATTCTGCCCTTTGATAACGCCAGTATCCACGTGGACGAATACGGCGTATCGGCCCGTCGGGACGGAGAGGACAAGTACTATGTGCTCCTGGACGACGGCACCAAAACCCCGGCCATCTATGACGATGTCACCTTCACCAAAGACGGTTATGTGTACTGTGTGGACGGCCTGTACGGCTTTGCCACGCCCAAGGGAAAGAAGGTGCTGGACCCGCAGTTCGAGAGCATCCTGCTGGTGAATTACGACCCGGACCTGGGGGCCACCAATAACCCGTACGTGGGCAAAAAAGTCCTGTATGTGAAGAAAAACGGCCTCTGGGGCGTGGCGCACCTGGGGAACGGTAGTTACATCATAGAACCGCTCATCCTGGACAAAGACAAGGTGATGACCTACCTTGGGAAGTCGCTGCAATGGACAGACTATTATATGGCAGAAAGGAACTGGCGGGATCATTACCAGCACAACAAGGATGAATTCGAGACGGAGGCACAGTTCCAGGCCCGGAAGGCGGATCCCGCTGCCAATGAGGCCTACGTGAACAAGAAGATGGCCGATTTCCCCGCCACCTTCCTCAAGGGCCAAATCAAACTGACGGTGAACAACAACGGCGCTATTGACATCACCTGGCACAACTATGACGCCGAAAAGGGCGCGTTCCCGTTCTCCAGCAACCTGTCGGCCATTCCCATCTATTATCTGCCCGTGCCCATTGCGGACGGCCCGGCCTTCCGCCAGGCGCTCTCCGACATCCGTACCAAGGATATGATCCAGTCGGCCAGCTTTATGGTTTATCAGCACTTTGCGCAGATTGCCGAGATGGATATTACCCTGCCTTCCGGCAAGGTCTATCATTATGTAAACCCGGGCTTGGCAGGCTATACCGGCCCCATTGTTAAATACTCAGATTTGTATTGATTATGAAACGTTTAGCTATTCTGGCGCTGGCAGCGCTCCTACTTGTTCCCGTTTCCGTAAACGCCCAGCGGAAAAACGAAAACCTGGGGAAAAAGTATGGCCCCTATGAAGTGAAAATCGGCAAGGGGAAATACATGAAAGATGCGCCCGTTACGGCCATCTGGAACAACGAGACCAAGGTGTGGGTTACCTCTCCCATCATCGACAAAAAGAACGGCGCTATGTTCTTCCTGCCCACTACCGATGTGGAGTTCATCGAGGGAGAGGATTATCCTGCCGAAGCTCAGGGGCTGGTGAACATTGACTGGGCCTTCTGCTGGGCAAAGGGCCTGGAGAATCCCAAGCAAAAGTGGCTCTGCAACGGAGAGTGCGGCGTGTACAGGATTGTAGATGACAAACTGGTTCCCATCATCGAGTCCGGAAACTCACTGGAACGGGCCTACAACTGGGAAGCCCGCTACGGCTATTTCAAATTTGTCCCTGGTCATGCCCTCATCATCGGCGTTTTCCGTGAAAAGGACAAAAAAGCCTACTCCATTTTTAACCTGGACGGTGAGCGCCTGTACAACGACCTGAAGGATTGGAAGTTCAAGGAAGAACCCAGCCTGTACATCCAGCTGGAAGACGGCTCCTGGCACCACCTGGACCCCGCCGACGGCTCCCTGGTGGACTAAGCCTCGCTCGTCCTTAAAAAGGGCCCAAAACAAGGACGAGAAATCGATTTTTATAAAAACGAAATGCATATGAAAAAGATTATTGCACTTGTGATGGTGTTGGCAGGGCTTGCCCTGCTCACCGGTATGGTCTCGGGCGACCGGGATTGCTCCCGCTGCGGCGGCACGGGAAAGATTGCTGACAATTGCTCCTTCTGCAGCGGACGTGGCTGGAGGGACTGTTCTCTTTGCAACGGACATAAGAGTCTGCGCTGCACGGTGTGCGGCGGGGAGGGGAGTTATGTCTGCCCCCATTGCCATGGAAGGAACGATGAATGCCGGTATTGTGGCGGTAATGGCACCATCAAATGCGACCGCTGTTCCGGGACCGGTTCCATCAATTGCACCAGTTGCGGTGGCGCCGGCAATCAGCCCTGCAGCCAGTGTGGCCAGACAGGTATCAAGGAGTGGAACTGCCCCGACTGTCGCGGAACGGGCAAAGTAGATGATTAAGCCTATGAAAAAACTATATTTAATACTTATCATGCTTCTGGGCGCGGTGTACGCTTGCGCCCAGGAGGCACCCAAGGCTGTGGACCTTGGGCTCAGCGTTAAGTGGGCTGCTGAAGACATCGGTCCGGAAGTGGACATCCCTGAAGGGTGGAGAATGCCCACGCTGGCGGAAATCAAGGAGCTCCGTGAAAACTGCACGCAGTCTGCCCAGGACAAAGACGGGGAAGAGTGGGTGGTCTTTACCGGGAAAAACGGCAACAGCGTGTGCTTCCTTTATCCCATTGGCAGCCGCTCGGCAAGGGAATTCGGCATAGCGGGTTCGGATGGCTGCTATCTCAAAGTGATTATCCTGAACCCCCTGTTAAAGGCCCCCAATCGGGATGGTTATTACACCTGGGAGGAACTGGGCGAGACCAGCCTGGGCCAAAGAAGGTACCCTGTACGTTTAGTCAAAGAATAGCCCTATGAAACGCTTGCTTTATCTGCTTCCCCTTGCCTTGCTGCTCCTTGCCGGCTGCAAGGAAAAAGGCAGCTTTACAGAGGTTTCCTGCGGGGAAATTTTTCTCTCCCATATCGTTTTTGAAGATGAAAGTTTCAGGGACTTCACCGTGGTGACGGATGTCCTTTATGCCGGGGAGGATACCTCGTCCCGTTATAAAATGGTCTTTTACCTGCCGGAAGGCTGGGACCAAAGCTATCCGCTTTTCCTGGATCGATATGTTCCCCATGCCGGCGAGGCCTCGTGGACGGCCTATCAGGGATTTCCCGCAGCCGAAGCGGCTCTGGATCGGGGCGATATGATTGTGGTGCTGGTGGCCTACAATGACGAGACGGCCATTCCGGACGTCCTGCTGGCGGAACACTTCCTGAAGGTGCACGATGACGACCTGCCAGGAGACAGCAGCAAAATACTCACAACTGCTTATTTTGAGTTCGAATGAGACGGTTTTTATCCCTTCTGACGCTGCTGCTGGGCTGGTCTGCTGGTGCGCAGTCCCCGGAAGAGCTGTACGAGGAATACATTACCCCGGAGACGCGGGCTGTCCTGGAGCGCTTTGAGCAGGCGGAGCGGGAAGTCCAGGCGGCCGAGGCGGCTGCCAGAGCCCGTAAGACGCTCATGCTGGCCGTGGCGGTGCTTATCGGCCTGATTCCGGTTGTGGTGACAGGGCGAAGGGTCCTTCGGGAAAAGACATGGAAGGACAACCCTGGCGGCACAGCCTTGGCGCTGGGAGCGTCCTTGGCCGGGGGCTTGGTCCTCTTCGGCCTCAATTATGGCGTCCTGTACTTGAAACTCAAATACGGAGACGGCTTTAATACCACCCTGGCCTTTTTGATAGTGGCGGCGCTCATTGCCGGCAGCATCTATATGCTTCGAAAAAAAGGAGACAGTTGATTCGGTCCGCCCATTAGGGCGGTCTTTGTTTTCTGCCAGTTTTTTTATACCTTTGACAAATCCGCTTTGTAAAAGCGGGGGTTTGTAACTTACCTAAGGTATGAAAAGACGTAAACTTCTAGGCTTTCTAATAGGGTTGTTTGCCGTGGCAGTGCCGGCCATGGCCGTGTTTACGGGCATGGATCTGGATGCAACGCTGTCCAACCTGCGCCGGGAACTGTATCACGACTATCGGCAGATGGGAAAAACCCAGGCGCGGATGGAAAGCAAGTACGCCGTTCAGCGCAAGCGCATGGTGGGCATCGTCAAAAAGTGCAACGACCTGTCCTTGATGCTGTATTCCCAGAAGCAGGACTACACCTTTGATATCAGCTATGCCCTGGAAAAGGTGTCCCAGGAATTCCGGGACTTCAACAAAACCCGCACCCCGTACGACCGCATTGTGGCCACCCTGGATGTGGAGATAGACCGCTACGCCCGCCTCATCGAGTCCCTGCGCCGCCTTCCTCCGGAACTGAGGGACCTGGAAGTGGTGCCGGACAGCCTGGCCTACCACAACGACTCCCTGGATGTGCATCTGATGCGCAATGAGAGCCTCCTGCAGCAGGAACTCCAGGAACAGGTAGATGCCATTATCGCCCTGAACGAACGGCTGGCGCTGGAGGATCCGGAAAATCTGGGAGAGGTGAGCCTGGAACAGGAACAGCAGGCGCTCTCAGAAGTAAAAGAGACGATAGAGGCTAAGGAAAAAGGGACGACCCCTGCGTTTATCCTGAGCGAGACCGGCCAGGCAGATCGCGATTCCTGTATCCTGTATGCCTCGGAGCTCCTGAAAATGTATGCCCAGACGCGGGAGCAGGTGATGGCGGACAGCACCCATTACCGGGAAGCCCGCCTGCGGATGGATGAATCCTATGCCTACGCCAGGAACTATTACAGTCTGCTGCAAAACAAAGTTTTTGTAGAGGGGCAAACCCCCTGGATAGAGGTCCTGAAGAATCCCGGGTATTATTGGCAGGAGGCCCGGAGAGCCATGGGAGAAAAATTCTCCTTCTCCTTCCTCAAGAGCGCGTTCGTGGATGAGGAACTGGGGTATACCCAAGAAGAGATTTCCAATGACAATCAGCTGGTTAACTCGGCAAAGATTTTCTGGCTGGTCATTTATCTGCTGGCCTTCCTGGTCTTGTGGGGCCTTGCCGCCCTGCTGCTGCTCCCGCTCTATCGCTTCGTAAAGCCGGTGAAGGAGCGGGTGGCCAAGGAGCAGAAGAGTTACCTGGCCTTGCTGCTGGCCTGTATCCTCTTTATGGCGCTCAGCTTCGAGAGTACGGATGACGACATGATCCGCAAAGGGATTAGCATCATGCACACGTTCCTGTGGCTCTTGATGGCCATCACCACGGCCCTTCTCATCCGCCTGGATCCTCCCAAGCTCAAAAACAGCATGCGCATCTACCTGCCCACCATTTTCACGGCGCTGTTCGTGATTACCTGCCGGATGCTGTTTGTGCCCAATGCCTTCCTGAATTTCTTCCTGCCGCCGCTGCTGCTGGTCATGGTGCTGTGGCAACTGGCTGTCAATTTGTTCCGGGGCGGAAAAGCAGACAGGGCAGATACCATCTTTGGCTGGATCTCCCTGGGCATTACCACCATTGCCACCGTCTGTGGCTGGACAGGCTACGTGTTCCTTTCGCTCATCATCCTGGTATGGTGGTACTTCCAGCTGGCGTTTGTGCTGGCCATCGCATCCGTGTGGCACCTGACGCTCTGGTACAAGGAAGAGCGCCTGGACAAGCGCCTGGAGGAGTATAAAGCCCGGATTACCTATGTGTCCGGCTCGGCCCGGGAACAGCTGATGTTCTCCGCCACCTGGTTCTACGACCTGGTTAAGGAAGTGATTTTCCCGCTGCTGGCCCTGGGCTCCATTCCTACCTGCCTGTATTGGGCGCTGGACATCTTCGAATTCAACGACCTGTACCGGACCCTGTTCGAGGAGCCGTTCTTCCGGCAGGGAGAGATGCGCGTTTCCATGTACAGCGTGTTGTTCCTCACGGGAATGTTCTTTGTGTTCCGTTATGTGAACAAGGCCGTCCATACCATCTGGCAAAGTTTCCAGTACCGCCGTTTCCTGCGCAAGTACAACCGTAAAACCATTCGCAGCAATGAGATTAACCTCTCGCTGGGGAACAGCCTCATCAGCGTGTTTGTCTGGTTCGTATATACAGACCTGTTCATCATTACGCTCAACATCCCTACCGGCTCGCTGGGCCTCATCGCCGGCGGTTTGTCGGCCGGTATCGGTCTGGCCCTCAAGGATATCCTGAACAACTTCATTTACGGTATCCAGCTCATGGGCGGCCGCCTGCGGGTAGGGGACTGGATCGAGTGCGACGGCGTTCGCGGCAAGGTGACGGACATCAACTACCAGACCACCCTGGTGGAAACCATCAACGGCACCCAGGTGGCCTTCCTGAACTCTTCGCTGTTTGGCAAGAACTTCACCAACCTTACGCGGAACAACGCGTACGAATTCACCAAGGTGACGGTGGGTGTGGCCTACGGTACGGATTTCCAGCGGGTGCGGGAACTTCTGGAAAGTGGCCTGGAGGCCCTGAAGACCAAAGACCGGTACGGCCGCGACGTAGTGGATCCCGCCTACGGCATTTACATCCGCTTTGGCGACTTTGCGGACAGCGCCGTGGAGGTGGCCGTGAAGGCGTTTGTGCTGGTGCCGGAGCGCATCGGCTATGTGGACCGGTGTAAAGAATTGGTATACAAGCTTCTGAAAGAGGGCGGCATCACCATCCCGTTCCCGCAGTGCGATGTACATATGATTAAAGACGACGACAAATAGTATGGAATTACGGTTTAAAGACAAAGGAACCATCTTTAACGTGGCGGTGACCATCTTCGCTGCGGTTGTGTCCGTGGGGATGATGCTCTACGGCGTGTGGCACTTCGGCCTGCAGGAAACCTGGCCGGAACTGGTGCTCAATCTGTTTTACATTGCCTGCCTGGTGATGATGTGGATGTACTTTTTCAACTACAAAATCACCTCGCAGCAGTTTAACTACTGGTGCTCCGTGTGTGTGGGCATAACGGTGCTGCTGAGGGATATCCTGTTTGCGCCCCAGTTGCCGTTCTACAGCCTCCGGCTGGCCTGCCTTACCCTGTCGGTGGCCATGCTTGTCCTTCTGACGTACTTCTATGCCCGCAAGGACTGGGAAACCTATTCCAAGAGCAACCTGTGGTTGATTTGCATTATTGACATCCTGATAGCCACGCTGTATAACATTGATATTTTCCTGGAGCCTGCAGACGAAACCAGTACCTACATGATGGTGGAAATCTGGATTCGGCCCACCATTACCTACGGCCTGGTGGCCTGCTTTGTGAAAGGAAAGAAAGAAGAATGAACTTAATATAACAATACGATGAAACAGTTAATTAAGCGATTTTTTTGCGCGATCGTTTTGTGCGCGCTTGTAGCGGGCCTTGCTTCCTGCAAAAAGGAGGACCCGAAGGACAAAGTCGTGAATCCGTCGGATGTAGATCTGGCAAATCTGACGTGGGATCTTGATTTCCCGTACGAAGTTTATATGTCCCCGGGCGTGGCCGCGGAACTGGCCGATGCCTATCAAGATTTTATTCTGGTGCCCGCCAGCGCAATTACCGAAAACACCTATATGGTGGTGCTGGACAAGGTAAGTGATCTGCCGGCAGAGCAATTGGTGGATCTTTACACAAGGGATGTGGTCATTGCTATCGCCCATCCTAAAAAGGCAGAGATTGAAGCCCTGTTTAAGAACTATCCCGAAATGGGATATTTCCTGGACGATGACAGCATCGACGGAGCACAGCTGGTTGCGCTCAGCAGCTGGAACAATGGCCTTTATATTATTCCGGACGAGGCTCAATTCAAGAAAAGATACTCCTTCGAAACCGACCACCCCATCGTCCCCAATCCTGCCGATGCCGCAGCAGGTGATTATGATCCCGAAGATCCCATTGTCTATACCTACGAAGAGGGTCTCGAGTATGACCTCACCTATTATTTCTTCGGCGCATTTCTGGAGGAATTGCTTGCACAGTGGGCACTCTATGAGGAGGAAGAAGCACAGACCAAAGCCGACCCCGACAATGCGAATGTCAAGAAGTTTGCCGGCAAGGCGCATGTCTGGGCTGCTGGAACCTTCTCTATCAGCGAGGTCTTTTTCCGTACAAGTTACAAATTTAATGGTACTGCTCCTGTCACTGTTTCCTACGACGTCTATCCCATCCACGTATATGAGGGAGAGAATGGTGCCGGCGACTATTATTTCATGGATATGACAGCCAATATCGCCAACGACAAAATGTTCCAGGGCAAGAATGCCAAATGGACGAGCTTTTTCCCGGTGTATTTGCGGTGGTGCGGTGCTTACGCAAAAACCTTTAAAGTGAGCAGTACCCTGATCAACAGTGACAACAATGAGTCGGTGTCCAATGCGATATTCCCGGCAGAAGGTTTCCCGTTCCCCGAAACCATTATCAAGCAAAATGATTATTCAAAAACCAAGACTGTTAATGTGGGATGTGGCGTCAGCGGAAACCTTGGCGCGAAAAAAGGTAAAGGCCTTAGCGGTGGAGGCAGCGTGAACGTAAATGCCGGCTGGAGCTGGAGCGACACCAAACGTTGGACAGTAAAGGATGTGGATGTGGAAAACAGGACAGCGAACAGTACTGCCGCCTGGGCGCTTACATATAATGAACTGCCGAAATTCGAATTCTCGCAGGATCAAGGCTTCGATTTGGGGAATTCTCTGGCCTATCGTTCCTCCATGCAGCTTCACGGTTCCTGGGTATGGCACATTCCCGATATGCCCGATGATACGGAGACCAAACCCCTTCGCATAAAGATTGAGGCCGAAGGCAACTATGGCTTCATGAAATTCTGGGGGACCAAAGCCGATCTGGACACGTACAGTTGGAACTGCAGCTTTACGGAAACCAGGACGATGCCCAAGATGGTGAACTTCAAGGCCGGCAACCTGGTTTTGAAAAATAACACGCAGGGGAAATTCATCTCCAATATCATGGTGTATAATGAGGCTGGCAAGCCGATTGTACCGGCCTCGGTATTCCAGAACAATTATCCCTCCGGAACAGACATTAAACTGGGCGCCTACAATTGTCAGGAAAACCTGATGGTGAAGTTCAAAATGGATGGAAAGACGTACAAATATACGCTGAACCCTTTTATCAAGACCGTATTCAAGGATAATGTCATCCTCTATGCGGCCAACGATTTCACGGAGGAGTAGTCAAGCATGAAAAGACGTAAAAGATACCATCCGCAAAAACAAATCAAACCATGGAATTAGCTGAAATCAGAGAGGCCCTGAAAGCCATGTATGGCGGGGAGAACCATCCCATCACCGACGGAAATTATGACAAATCGCTTGCTGTCAAGTGCATCAACGGCACGTTCGTGGGCAGGAAGAAAGAAAACATCATTGCCTACAGGGGCATCCCGTATGTAGGACAGCAGCCGGTTGGCAAGCTGCGCTGGAAAGCCCCGGTGGACGCAGCCCCTTGCGACGGTGTGTTCGAGGCCTATTACAATGCCCGGAGCGCCTATGGCAACGCCGCGCTGGAAACCGGTTCCATGTACTACCTGTCCGAGGACTGCCTGTACCTGAATGTGTTCAAGGCCGATGAGATATCGGCCCGGAAAAAGCCCGTCATGGTGTGGATTCACGGCGGCGGGTTTGAGGCGGGCGGCACCGTGGACCCTGTGTTTGACTGCTGCAATTTGGTGACGGAACATCCGGAGGTCATTGTGGTGACCATTGCCTACCGCCTGGGCGTGATGGGTTTCCTGCACCTGAGCCATCTGCCGGACGGCGCCGAGTATCCGGATGCCCAGAACCTGGGCCTCTTGGACCAGGTAAAAGCGCTCAAGTGGGTGCACGAGAACATTGCAGCCTTTGGCGGAGACCCGGACAACGTGACCATCTGGGGTGAATCCGCCGGAGCTGGCAGCTGCACCCTGCTGCCCCTGATTCCGGGTTCCCAGCAGTACTTCCACCGGCTTATCGCCCAGAGCGGTTCCGTGAACCTGACCCGTTCCCCGGAAGAGGCCATCGCGTGCACGGAGAAGCTGATGGATGCCCTGGGCTGCCGGACGGTGGCCGATCTCCTGAAGGTGGACGGCGAGAAGCTGCTGGAAACCGCTACGGCGGTGCTTTTCCTGCACCAGTTCCCGGAGCGGGACGGCAAGCACCTGCCCACCGACACGTTCGCGGCCTACGCCGGCGGCGCAGCCAAGGATATCGACATTCTGATTGGCTGCAACAAGGACGAGATGAACTTCTTTGTATCCAGCTTCGGCCTGGAAGGCTGGGACGCCTGGGTGGAGGGCCGCCTGAAGGAGAAGTTCGCCCGGCTGCTTCCGGAGGAAAAGGCGCTGGTGGACAGCTATATGAAGGATGTGAAGGGGGACTACTTCCAGCCGGGCGCCAGCCTGCTGAGCCAGAGCTGGTTCAATGCGCCCATTTTCCGCCTTGCGGAGGAGCAGACCAAGAGCGGCGGCAAGGCGTACGTGTATTACTTCACGCCGGAGTCGCCGGACCCCATCATGAAATGCGGCCATGCCATAGAGCTTTCCATCGTGTTCCATCATCCGGAATACAGCTCGGACCTGGGACGCGCCTTTGACGCAGACTTCTGCCGGGCCATGCGAGAGATGTGGGTACAGTTTGCCGTGACGGGTGTCCCGTCGGCGGCGTGGCCGCTGTATAACCCGCAGGACAAGCCGGTGATGGTCCTGGACGAGTTTAACATTCACCCGGAGAAAGAAGCACAGAGAAAGATTGTGGACTGGGAAAGAACCTATTTCCTTACAAAGTATTACGCGTTATGAGTGCAGTCATGCCCAAGTACGGCGAGAATCGTCCCATCATGGACGCGAAGTATGATAAGTCGCTGGCAGTCAAGTGTATAAATGGCACCTTCGTGGGCCAAAAGCAGGAGAACGTCCTATCCTTCAAGGGCATTCCCTATGTGGGCGCGCAGCCCGTGGGGGACCTTCGCTGGAAAGCCCCGGTGGACGTGATGCCCTGCGACGGCGTGTACGAAGCCTTTTACTATGGCAAAAGCCCCGTCCAGTCGCCCGGGGATCCCGCGGCCCTTTACCCGATGGGGGAGGACTGCCTTACTTTGAACATCTGGAAGGCGGAAGGCCCTGCTGCCGGAAGGCCGGTCATGGTGTGGATTTACGGCGGCGCCTTCGAGGTAGGCGGCACCACGGACCCGCAGTACGACTGTGTGAATCTGGTAAAGGAGAATCCGGATGTGATTTTTGTCACCATCAACTACCGGGTGAGCTTCATGGGCTTTTTCCACCTGACCCACCTGGCCGATGGCGCAGATTACCAGGATGCCCCCAATCTGGGCCTCATGGACCAGATGATGGCCCTCAAGTGGGTGCATGAGAACATTGCCGCTTTTGGCGGAGACCCGGAAAATGTGACCATCTGGGGCGAGTCCGCCGGCGGCGCCAGCTGCTCCCTGCTTCCTTTGGTAAAGGGCTCCCACCGGTATTTCCGACGGGCCATTATCCAGAGCGGCTCTCCCACGCAGACCCGCACCCCGGAGCAGGCGATTGTCTGCACGGACAAGCTGATGGAAGCGCTGGGCTGCAAGACGGTAGCAGACCTTAAGCAGGTGAGCGCCGGGAAACTCGCGGAGGCGTGGACCGAACTATACGGCTTTTTCCAGAAGCTGGGTATTCGCACATTCCCGGAAAGGGACGGGAAGTATCTGCCCCTGGACACCTGGAAGGCCTACGAAGAAGGCGCGGCCAAGGATATCGTGCTCCTGCAGGGCTGCAACAAGGACGAGATGAACACCTTCCTGGGCGTTGTGGGCGTGGATGCCTGGAATGCCTGGGCCGATAGTCGCCTGGAGGAAAAACGCGCGCAGCTGACAGACACGGAGAAGGTGCTGGTGCAGCGCTACATGGACGCCATCCCGGGAGAACGCCACGAAGCCACGGTGCGCCTGTTCAGCCAAATCATGTTCATCGCCCCGCAAATCCGCCTGTCGGAAGCGCAGGCCAAGGCCGGCGGCAAGTCGTATACCTACTACTACACGGTAGAATCGGCCCTGCCCCTGATTAAAAGCGGACATGCGTCGGAGCTCTCCGTGGTGTTCAACCATCCTGAGTTCCAGGACTTTACGGGACGGGCGTACGACGAGGCGTTCTGCCGCGCCATGCGAGAGCTTTGGATACGGTTTGCCCGGACCGGCACGCCTTCCCCGGAGTGGCCGCTATATAACCTTCAGGACAAACCGGTGATGGTGCTGGATGAGAAAAACATTCACCTTTCCACCGAGCCCGCGCTTAACATTGTGGACCGTGAAAGAAGTTATTTCCTCACCAATTATTACATGCCTTAACGAAAATAATTATTTGAATAATGAGCAACAATAAGCGTGCGGACCTAGTGGTCTATGGGAAGATTTTTACTTCCGAGGACAATCAGCTGGCAGAAGCTTTTGCCGTGAAAGACGGCAAGTTCGTCTATGTGGGTGACAAAAACGGGGCAGAAACCTTTATCGAAGCGGGAAAGACCCAGGTGCTGGACTATACCGGGAAAGGGCTTGTGATGCCCGCCTGCGGCAACGGCCACGCGCATTACTCCATTGGCGTCGCCTTGCCCATGGTGGGAACGGTGGTCTCCGGGAAAACAACCCCGGAAGAGTTCCTGAAGGAGGTGGTTCCCGCCGCGGTCAAGAAGGCCCGGGAAACCGGGGCCACAAGCGTCTTCGGCTTCGGCTGGAATTACATCACCTTCATGGACAACATGCCCACCAGGCAGCAGTTGGATGCCATCTGCAGTGATATCCCCATTTACTTTGCCGATGACGAAGGCCACAAGGGCCTGGCCAATACGCTTTGCCTGGTCCAGGCCGGTATCATGAAGGCCGACGGCACCGTGCTCAAGCGGGACAAGGACATCCGCGGCGGAGAAATTGTGATGGGCCCCGAGGGAACCCCTACCGGTTTCCTGAAAGAACAGGCCGGGACCTTCGTCCGTTTCTCCCTGGACACCGAGCGCCTTTATCCGCTTGACGTGGCCAAGGTAGTCGTGAAAAAAATCCAGGAGCAGTTGTTGTCGGAAGGGTACATCATGTATATCGACGGCTGGGGAAACTATTTCAACAATATCAATTTCTTCAAGGCGGCCCATGAGGCGGACAAAGCCGGCGAGATGAACATGATTCTGGCCCTGACCTATGAGACGGACAGCTGGGGGAACGTGGATGAGGCCTTGTCCAAAGCCGTTGAAGTCCAGAAATACGCAACCAAGCACCTGAAAACCAATTGGTTCAAGCTCTTTATGGACGGAACCGTAGAAGGCCGGACTGGATTTGTGGACCCGCTCTATCCGGACGGGCACCAGGGGCTGGCCAACTGGACGGAAGAGGAACTGACCGAGATTACGCGCAAGGTCAACGCCAGCGGCCTCACTATGCATATCCATACCATGGGCAACAAGGCCGTCAATTATGTGGTGAGCGCGTATGCGAACGGCGGAAAGGACGAGCTGCGCAATACGCTGGTACATGTCCGCAACGTCAACCCCGAGGATTACAAACGCATGGCGGAGCACAATATGTACGCCGTCGCCGGCATGCATTGGCACCATTGTCCCACCAATGCGCCTGAATATATCCGGGAACACAACCTGGCTCCTGCCGGCGTGGAGGACAAGTCTTATCCCATGAAATCCTATTTTGACAACGGTATCAACGTGACCTCCCACTCGGATTTCCCGGCCTTGAGCGGCAGCCCGGACGACCCGTTCGGCATCATGGAAATTGCCGTGACGGGCGTGCTTCACGGGGAGGACGGCAAGCCTTGGTGGCCGGAAGAGCTCCTGACCCGCGAGCAGGCCCTCCTCTCCCTGACTATCAACGTGGCCCGGCAGCTGTTCCTCGAAAAGGAAAGAGGCAGCATCTGCGAAGGCAAATACGCCGACTTCCTCCTGGTGGACAAGGACGTGCTCACCTGCCCCGAGACAGAGATTCACGAGGCCAGGCCCGAAGCCACGTACTTCGAGGGAAAGCAAGTATACAAAATGACAAAATAATGAATCCGATTGATTACGCCAAGAAGGGCAACTGGTACAAGTTCCCGGAAATTACCAAGGACGTGGATACGTTCTACATCTACTCTACCGTGTATTTCGGCAATGAGGGAGACCCGGATTATGCTACGATGGACAACGCGGAGATGCTCGCCGGCATAGATGTAGAGCATGCCATCAAGTCCAGTGTGTTCGAGCAGTCCACCAACGTATTCATTCCGTACTACCGCCAGGCCGGCATGCGGATAGAGGCGGAGGCCTGGCTCAAGACCGGGAACATTGACGGACCGCTGGTTGGTGGCACGCCGTATGGGGATATTGTCGATGCGCTGGATTACTACTTTGAACACTGCAACGGCGGCCGTCCCTTTGTCATTGCCGGGCACAGCCAGGGATCGGCTATCCTCCGGCTGGTCCTGAAACGCTACTTCAAGGAGCATCCGGATTACTACAAGCGCATGATTGCGGCCTACGCCATTGGCTATTCCATCACCCAGGAGGACCTGGAGGCCTATCCATACCTGAAGTTCGCCACCGGCGAGACCGACACGGGTGTTATCATCAGTTGGCACGCGGAAGGTCCCAAAAACGTAGAGGCCAATAGGCCCACCTGCGCGCTGCTGCCCGGCGGAATCAGCATCAACCCGCTCAACTGGAAGCGCGACGAGACCTATGCACCCGCCAGCATGAACCTGGGCTCGATGGTGGCCGACGAAAAGACCATGACTACCTCCATCCAGGATATTGGCGGCGATGCCCAGGTGTGCCTCTCCCGCGGTACGGTGGTTACCCATGCCCGCGCCGTAGCCAATGAAATGGTGGACTTTGCCGGCCCGCAGAGCTACCACCAGGACGACTACTCCATCTTCTACAACAACATCAAGGAGAACGTTGCCAAGCGCATCGCTGCGTATAAGGCAAAGTAAATTTAACGACAAGCATAACCATGAAAGCAGACAAAATCATAAAATACGCAAAAATGAAAAGATTATTCTCCTTTCTCTCGGTCATTGCCGCTATGGTGCTGATGACCGCCTGTGACAAGACGCTCAATCCGGAGACGCCGGCTCAAGACAGCTCCCAGGAGTTCTGGTGGCATTATTTCCGCGGTTCCGTCTATGTGGGTGATATCCTTTCCTATGAGAGCGAAATGCAGGAAGCCATCAAGGAACTCTTCCCGCTCTCTACTGACATGGCCCGCGCCCAGGTTGTGTTTGTGGGCGAATCGGAGATTAAGGCAAAATCGCCGTCCCTCCTGAAAGCCATTGCCAATGATGCTTTCATCGTGTTCCCGCACTATGAGGGCATGGACGAAGATTTTGCGCAGATGGGCGTGGACCTGAACTACGCTTCCATAGAGAGTGACGAATATTATCCGCTGCTTCACTGTTACAATGGCTATGCTCAGGGATTTACCTATACCCTGTGGGCGGCAGGCGAAGACTCTGATCCGGAGGAGTTTGAGTCCACCTGGAGTCAGGCCGAATGGGATGCTATGATGGAGGCCAACAAAGCGTTGGGGGAAGTAGAAGAAACAGAACTCGAGACATATGTCCTAACCTACTACGAGAGTTGTCTCGCCGCTTTTGTCGAATGGTTGGAGGGCGCTGTTGCCGAGCAGGCACAGACCAAGGCGGATTTTGTGATCAACATGAAAGGCAACCTGGAGCAGCTGGGCCAGCGCTGCCCCAACTCCTTTAATTTCGGTCTGAATAAACAGATTGACAAAGGTATCATCTTTCCCCCTGATATGCTTGCGGGAACCGGTTCCATAGATGTGGACATCCGTGTTTACCCCATCTTTAAGCAAAGTTCCAATGGCAATAATAATGCCGGCGATTACTATATTGTCGTCTCCCGCATCACCCCGCATAACAAAGAAATGTGGCATCCTGCAGAACATAAACATGGCTGGTCCGCGAACCGTTTGTATGGCTATTGGTTCAACGGAATGGATGTGGTTACCAGTTTGGTCAACACTGACGGTTCTGCCATCCGTGACATAGATTATTTCGAGCGCCCCATCCCCGAAAACAAGAACCAGTCCAGGCAGTATTCCGAAGGGAAAAGCTTCAATGTCGGCGGCACGATAAGCGGCGGCGGCGGTTTTATGGGGGATACCGGCCAGTGGTCACTCATGCCCAGCCTCACCATTGGCGGCGGCTGGAGCAGTTCTACCAATTATGAACTCAGTACCATTGAATTCACGGTGGACTCTTCTTCGCCTTCCGCTGTCCATTACAATTATTATACTACCAAGAACGTGAAGATGACGGACTACTGGGACAATAAGGACAAAATGGACGCGAACTTCCCCAAAACAGTCCGCAGCGATTTCTATGCCAATACCAACTGGGCCTGGCATGTGGGTTCCGCCAAAGACTATGACACCCAGACATACATGCTCAAGACCAAGATAGATATCTCCTACGCTGCCTGGCATCACTGGCGTTGCGCATTAGAATACGATTCCAACAAAAAAACCTTTAGTATTGACGTGCCCGCGTTCAGTTGGTTCCTGGATGCCCCCAACCGTGTTCCCTGGGGGGTCATTGCCCTGAAAAATGCCTCCACCTACGAGATGGCACACGTTACGGTGTACGACAGCAATGGCAAGCAGGCGGATGTATCTACCGAATCCTTCAGTAAGGACCAGGTGGTCAAGTTTTCCCTTCCGGTAGGCACCTACTCCATTCATTTCGATCTCATTGACGGCACCACGCGGCAGAAATATGGATCTTTTGTCTATAAGGACATCAGGGTGCATCAGGGTGCCGATGAAAAATCGGCCACCGTGTCCATATCTACCCTTGATGCAGACGAACTAAAAAGCTAATCATGGAAATACGTTTTAAAGACAAAGGAATCATCTTCGCTGAACAATGATGAAAAAAAGAATTGGCGACTTGTTCGAGTCCCGAAAGGGACGGATGGATTATCTGCTGCACCGGGATTTCATCGATAACGGCATTGTCACCTTCCCGTGCAAGATTTCTTCCTTTTACGATATTGTCCACCCCTTCAGCGTCCGGCGCTACGAGACGCTGAATCAGGACTTTGCCGACTTCCTTGAACTGGGAGCGTCGGTGGTTCCTCCCGAGTGCCCCATCGTGGTGAACATTATCGAGGACTGTCTGACGGACGAGGAGAGAATGATTGTCAAGAACCTCATCAGCGAGTATTATGCCTACAAGCTGGGCCTGGTGGAAAAGGAGGAGAGCCGGCATACCAAGCGTTTTGTCATCATGTCCGTGGGCCTGGTGGCAGCCGCCTTTTTGCTGTGGCTCTCGGAAGGGCTGGACGAGATTTCGCGTGAGTTGTTCTTCGTCCTGTTCTGGTTCATGGGGGACACCATCTGTGACTATATCCTCCTTACCGGGCACGACCTCCGGCGGGACCGCAGGGCGGCCGGACAGCTTGCGAGCGTCAAAGTGACTTTTTCCAAGACTTTTGACGAGTCCGATTATACCCAGGCAGAAATAGACAACCTGTATTCCGAGATTGAAAAAGACGTAAAAGGAACATTAAAATAGTATGAAAGCTCAGACCATTATTCTTGGGAATGTCATCACAATGGATGCGTTCAAACCCTATGCAGAGGCTGTCGCGGTGGCCGATGCTGGCGACCATCGTGGATGGCGAGGAAATATATAGATCCGTTTGAAGTATATAGATCCGTTTTATGAAAAAGTTACTTTATCCTTTTGCCGCCATCGTTTTCGCCATGCTTCCGGCGCTGTCTTGCAACAAGGAAAGCGCCGTCAAGGTGGTGGACCTTGCCAAACTTACGGCCGATTATGAGGCAAAAGACGGCGAAACGCTTTCGGGAATCCTCGGAGGCAACTATAAAATTACCATAGCCGACGGGGCCGTTGTCACGCTGAAAAACGCAGTGATTTACGGAGAAAACAACGAGGCTTACAAGTGGGCCGGCATTACGGCGACAGGGGACGCAACCATCGTATTGGTGGCATCCAATATTGTCAGGGGCTTCCATGAGAATTATCCCGGCATCTTTGTGCCCGAAGGCAAGACGCTCCGCATTAAAGGGAACGGCAAACTGGAAGCAGGCAGTAGCGGACGGGGGGCCGGAATAGGCGGTGCGAATTATGAGCAAATAAACTGTGGCAACATTGAAATCCTGGAGGGTACCATCCGT
>Ga0310695_10001406_pt1 | contig 57183 bp, 103 predicted proteins | sample RumenRJG_04DNA_FD_203882 | JGI IMG/M metagenome (GOLD analysis project Ga0310695, IMG submission 203882) | Bovine rumen microbial communities from Lethbridge, Alberta, Canada - RJG_04 (v2) (version 2) | ecosystem: Host-associated > Mammals > Digestive system > Stomach > Rumen | place: Canada...
TCTCCGTCTGCTTCCGTATATGCTCCGTTGCTTTGAAGGACAAGTTTTTCTCTTTCATCTCTGTAATTTGTTTTTTGAAGTCTATCTCCCCGGATGTAATTGTGTATTTTCCAATGCTTGATAACTATTACTCCCGTATCGAAAATAAGGATGTATCTTTTAGCTATCAGCAGCTTAAAATCATCATCTGACGCTCTTATTAGTCTCTGTACGCTTTTGGGTTTTGATACAAACCCTTCGTCATCTGCTCTCATTGACAGATGAAAATATAAAGCCTGGGTGCTTAAAGGTAATTCCAGAAAAGCGTCTGTATCTATTATTGATTTTGCAAACATTCTTCGTTCTGACATTTACTTCACCAATCTGTACTGAATAACCTTGATCTTCTTTCCATCTGCGTTCTTGACCTTTATCCACTCCCTATCAATGACGTGACCACGTTCTTCAAGGTCACATATTCGTCTGGGTAGATAGAGTGTTCCGGCAACCTTCAAGGCTTGTAACCCGGTGATCCCCTTATGTGTCTGCATAAACCTTAAAATCTTATCCAGCTGTGACTTCTCTTTCTGCATCTTTTTTCCCCCTTTTCTCAATCCTCAATTTCTTTTTCTTTCTTGAACTGTTTGTATTTCTCTTGAAGAATCTCAAAAGTACCCTGATCTTCGGGTCTGACCTTGTAGCCTATTAAGTCAGCTAACTTTTCGCCCGGAATACTAACGTTGTAGAAAATGTCATCATACAACCATGAATAACCTTTTTCTGCATCCTTTTTGATCTCTTCATCATCGTTTCTTTTTGCAAGGCTTTCATCCAACATTTTGTCAAGGAACTCGGCCAACTTATCAACCGTCACTTTTGCATCATGGTTTTCAAGAATCTGCTCCATAATCTTGTCAACATCTAACGTCTGTACCTGTTTCGCCTTAAACATTCTTCATTCTCCTTTTTCTTCAATCTCAATCTCTATATACGGTTCTCCATCCGTATAAAAGAACTCATGTGTCGCATTTATTACCCAATCAGGATTGTCATTTTCAATCACTTTGCAATCCTGCAAGGCATCTTCAAAACTCTTATCAGCCATGGAAAAGATATTCATGTAGTCGCGTTTTTGCCCCCTACTCGGTTCGTAAAACTTGTAGTGTAAGATGATGGGTGGATTCGTGACTTTCCAACCTTTAAGGCACTTCCTGATTGCCGCTATACATATCCACTTGCAATCATTCTTCATCTTGCCCCCGGCCTTTGGGTTTCTGCCGATTTCCGCAAGATAATTGTTTAGACTCGGTAATGTCTTATCCCCGTAAAACCGACCTCGAATGAATACTTTTTTGGTTGTAGAGTCTTTCAAGTTTGAAACTGTTGTTTCTCCATTCATGAGCGTCATACTCTTTATTCCCCTTCACATATTTGTCACAGAAAGCAGGATCAATCCTCATATTGTTCGTGATCGTCCGTGACATCCCCGTTATCAGTTGGTAGTCGCAAGTTCCCGTTCTTCTTGAATAATACTTACAGTCCTTGCATTTCTCCCCTACCTTTACCATTATTTTTTTCCCCCCTTTCTACCCGCCTTTTCAGACGGGTTTTTAATGGCTTTTGGTTGTTTGTGATACAATTACCCAAGCATTTGTTATGGGCTTTCGCCCGGGTTACTAAAGGAAACTCTGTCCATATCTTTTGCGGAAAGCTTCTCTACATTCTCTGGATAATCGGTCATATGCTTCATCTTCACTTTCAAAAGGTAAAGCCGCCTGACTTATCAGCCACGCACGTTCCCATGCCAACTGTCCTGCTATCTTCGATAACTTTTCTGCCGCTGGATTATCATGTATCTGATTGATAGTTCCTTTGGAACTCATGTTGTGTTCGGAGTCGGTGACAGGAATCCATGCACCATCTTTTTCTGCTAAATTTCTTATTCCTCTACCGAAAAGCAAATGGTGGCGTGTAGTTGTCGGTGTTCCTGAAAAAACGCTTATATTCTCATAATTTGTAACAATGCTCTTCGACCCTGACATGATATTTTCCAACCTCAAAATCTTGTGTATTATGTTTTCTTACAAAGTTACTGATGTAACCGACATTAAATCCTAAAAATCTTGATGCTTCGGAACAGGAATCGAACATCATTTCCTCATTACTATCTTTGGATTTTAAATATGCTCTTTTCTTCCACATACCGTCCGAAGTAATGCCACTGCATCCTGCTTGAATATGGGTAGAATCATAATCACTCCAACCATTGCTTAACCTATATATGATTGTTCCGGCTTTAATGCCTGTGATATCAGATACTTCTTGTACTGAAAGTTTTTTCCCTTCGTAATCAACATAGATTGTGTCTCTGCGATTTCTTGCCTGTGTGTAGTTATCTGCCCATCTACAATTACTCGGTTCATAATTTCCATTCACATTTATGCGATCTATGCTCAATCCTTCTTGATAACCATTTTTCATCGACCACTCATAAAAGTTCTGAAAACTGTTAACCCATTCATCACAAACTACAATTCCTCTTCCACCATAGTCGGGAAATGATCCGTTGTTCGGGTTATAGCACCTTCCCTTCATTCCACTCCATATGTGAAAGATTGAACTTTCAGACATTCCATGAGTTTTTCTGTCTTCATTACTACAAGTAGGACACTGTGTTCTCCTACCGCTCACCAAAAGAGAGTCTTTGATAGGAAATTCTATTCCACAATCGCATTTAACTAATGACCAAAAATGACGATCATTCTCCCTGTGATAGCCGAGGGGTTTCAATACGGTCAGATTTCCATATTTATTGTTTGTTAAATCTCTTTGTGTCCTCATGCTCCACCCGCTGTTTGTTACTTTTCATAGATTCCTCACATCATTATCAAATCTTTGTAGTTGATAGGCTCTGTCAAAACTTCCGTAGCCATACAGTAGTGACACTCCGGCTTATTACATCTGATAGGCTCTATATTGCCCTTCCATACGTCCACAAGTGATCCATTTTCAAGGCTGTTTTTGATTTCCGTTATGCTGTCAAAAAGAGATACATCATCAATATGAACAAGTTTGATTTCAGGATATTCAGACTTTGATACCGGGGCGATAAAGCAAGGTAAGGTTTCTCCGAAAAGAGCCTTGACTGCTTCCCGATAAAAGGCTAATTGGAATGGATAGCCGTAGTAACTTATGAAGTCAACGTGTCCGAAGTCCTGAATATAGAATTGCTTGTGCATTTCCCTTGTGGTTTTAAGGTCAACAATGGCTTTACCTCTTACAAGGCTGTCAATCTTACACTTGAACGGTACTCCAAACATCATGCACACAAGAATTGCCTGATGTTCACCAGATAATGAATCCATGAAAAGTGCATCTTTGCGACAACGCTCAATCATAGTATTGGCAACAAGATATTTAGATTGAAGTTCACCCTTGCGTTCTCCCCTTGTCACGATCATTTCAGGGTGATCCGCGATATACTTCTCAAGTTCACCTTCATCACCTACAAGCGCAGCATCCACGTAACCGCCGAGAAGGAAAGCGTCACTTGTCTTATCCTCTTCAAAATCTCCGTTAAGCTCGGCTGTCGCCCTTGCTTCACACGCAGGAACACCTAATGTTCCATGAAAAGCCGCCCATGTGTGAAAACTCATGTATGCCTTATCGATCTCTTTCGAGTGATAGTTTTCTTCGGTGATCTGCGGTAACTCACCCTTCTTTACAAGTGCCTTGATTTCGTCTGATTCGTATATCATTTGAATACCTCGTCCGCCTGTTTTGCTATGTCTTCGGGAATATCTACCACTTCGACATCTTCAACTGTTTCTCCCTTGAATGGATTTACAACGGGTTCTGTATCATCCGGCTTGTTGTCTATGTAATCAAGTGATCCATCTTCACGTTCGATTGCCATATCGTGCATATATGCCGTTTCAAGTTCTACCGTCAGAAGTCCGTACTTTCCTAATAACTGTCGAAGTATTGTTTTCTTTGCCATATCCTCAAATTTCGTAGTCCAAAAAGAATATGAGGTATGTTTATCAATGTCACTTCGGTATGCTTTGGAATATGTTGTAGCAAATTTCAACATTTCTTCATGCGACATATACATTTCCTTGATGAAGCCATTTATCATTTCAATCTTTCCGTAATATCCCATTATCGGAACAAGGAAATTACCCTTATCGTCTTTTGAAGTACGCTTCTCAAACTCAATAGGCTTGATATCGTACTGATCCTCGAAGGGGTTATATCCTGTGATTTCCCCCTTACGAACATCGGTTGTAATAATCTTTCGGAAATTATTAGATCGAAGTGCTAACTGCACATATCCCTTCCAACCCATTTGGAATACAGCTTCTTTAACATAGATTGTCTTGCCGTTCTCATTCTTTTTGTTATTAAATGGAACGAGATAGCAATATCCCAACTGTGGCGTAAGTGGTAGATTGATTGATCTGCTCAATAAGGCCGCTGAAAAAATAGATTTGTTCGTACAAGCAGCAAGGTCAGTATTGTTTTGCACACACGCTACTACGTCTGAAATAAAAGAATCTACATGATCCTTGCCTATTGCATTTATTATGCTTTCCCTGACTTCTGGAATTGCCAAATAGGATGTGATGCCTTTTTCTTTTACTGCGACTTCATTCTTTGCCATGTTGTAACCGTCCTTTCCCTGCCCGTCTAGCCGATAGCACAGCTTTTATGGAGGTTTACAAATGAACTACTCTTCGTAGCACATTTCTTCTGTGGCTGTTTGTGCCTGTTCATCTATCCATTCAATAGCGCACTCGCGGCAAAAGTTGTAACCTTCGCAATCATAAAACTTATCTCCTGGATATAACTCCAAGCCACATCGTTCACATTTGAAATGTGTTTCAGGCTCTTCGGGCGGTGTTGTTTTCCACCGATCGTAAGCCGCATCAAGTGCCGGACTACCCATACCTCCGATCATTTTTTATCACCCCTTAACTGTTTGTAGTATTCATAGGCAATCGGTGTACGCAACATAAAATCAACGTCTTTGCCGTAGGTCTTCACGCACTTGTCTATGTAGTTCTTATAGTCCTCATTTGTTTCATAGAACTCTCTTAATTCGTTGATTTCTTCCATTCCTCAACCTCTCATATCAGCATTTCCTTTATCTCATTAAGAACCTTTAATGCCCATTCTCCCCGGACTACCCTGCCCCTTGCATGTTGGCTCAAAATCGGATCGTTAATCTGTTTCTTATCGCTTTCGATTTCTGTCTTGATGTAACCGATCTTTGACTCGATGTACTCTTTTACCTCTGTGTTGTCCCTAAAATTAACCATTTTAATCACTCCCCTTCCTTGTTAACTCCGCTCTATCGCTCGACATTGCTGCAAACACCAAATCAGGACATTTGTGTAAAGCCGCCAATGTGCAAACAATCAATTCCTCATCTGTCATTGCAAGTGCTTTGTTCCATAAATCAGTAAGTCCGACTACTTCTAAAACTGTTTCCTGATTCTCTGCTCTTGCTTTGATTTCAAGCACTCTATCCCGAAGTGCGTAATTTACTATCGGTTCTACACTCATTTCACATACCCAAACAGACACATCAGGAATCCAACTACCAAAAGTGCTATTGATATGTGCTGATCTCCGCGCCCCGTTATCGCTTCTGCGACTCCGGCCAATGCCAAAAACGATATGACAACTCCCGTGTTATAAAGCGCATTGCAGATTTTCTTCATTCCCCGTGACCCCTTTCATTACTCTTTCTACCTGCGTATCTGTGATAAAATACGATCTTCTTTCCTTACTACCGCTACAAAATGCCCCCGGTATCAATCCTCTTTGAACCATGATCCTTGCTTGTTGCTCCCCTATGTTCATCATGGTTGCCATTTCTTTTATGGTTATCCGTTTCATATATACTCACGTTTCACAAGAAGTTTTCTGATGTATTCAACACCTTTTTGGAATACAAGAGTCTTGATATTGATTCCCGTTTCTCCGTAGCCTTTGTCATATTTCTGTTCGACTACTCGGAAAAAACCCCGGTCGATGTATTCCTGATAAGGTCTGTTATCCTTTTGAAGTATCTTTTCCTGCCTTAAAATCTTGAACAAGGTGTTTCTACCGCTACCAAAATTAAGCACCTTTGCCACGTCTGCCATTGAGATTGCATCCTTACTGTCAGTTACGGCTTCAAAGAACTCCACCTTTGGTTTCATGGTTTCAATCGTCTTGTTCAATGAAGCGATTGTCTGATCTGCAAGTTTTAAGGCTCTTGCCATTACTTGCTCCGGCGTGTTCCATGCTTTTTCAAGGTCTATAAGGTACTGTCTGCACTCTTTTCCCTTTTCTGTCCGGCTCATAAGGCAGATATGCTTTGCGGTATCAATGGTTAACTCATAATCTTCAAGTTCTCTTTCTGCTCCGTTATTAACAACCGTAAGTTTGCTTACACTTGTAAAATCTTCTCCGGCTATGAAGTTCGGAAGATACCTTTGAATCCAAACACTAAACCGTTCTGTCGCTTCAAGTGCATCGTGTAAATCCCTTGCCGATACCGTTTGATTGTCTGTGTTGACTTTTAACAATTCGTTCATACTCCCCGTCCTTTCCCTTATTGCAGTTTATGTTCAACGTCTTTGAAGTATTTGAGGAAAAAAATAAGTGCCTATATCATGCTGATCTATTTCAAGAATATTGCACCAATTATAGACATCATCCTGTGATATGCCGCATTGACCGTTTAACTTCTTTGATATGATATTTTTAGAAAGTCCTGCTTTTTCTGAAAATTTTGCCTGTGAACCGCATATCTCAACGATACGCCCTTTTAGTTTTCTGTATTCCATGTTCGCTCCTTTCAAGCCTTAACAATCGTGATTATAAACCACTAACTACATTATGTCAAGACTTTTTCTTAAATTGTATTGAAGTTTTTGTTGGATATTGTCAAACATAATAAAATCAAGTAAAATATAGCCGTATTTATGCGGTTTTGAAGGGTATGTGGCTCTAGTATGGCTCTAGTGCTGTGAAAAAAAAAGAACCGCCCGATCTGGACGGCTCTTGGATAAGGGGGTTACTTTTTGTCGGTGATAATCGAGGGGAACACCGACCTAGACTGATTGCAATTTTTCCTATACCAAATTGCTAATAAATTGTCAAGGGAAAGGACGGCATTTCTGCCGCCCTTTGTTTTACATCCTATTTACAAAGTCTTTGATAGCCTGACGTTCGCTATCATTCCGTGCTTCATTCATCATGGTTTCAAGTCTCTGCATCAACGGCGCGTTATCCCTACTGTATTCGTAGGATTGCCCGTACGATCCCCCTCGAAACGAAGAATCACGAAAGTTGTCGCGGCTGAATCTGCCGTCACTATCTATTCTCATACCGTATGACTCCATAGGCATCATATCGTAATGCCCGTAACTCATACGATTACCATAGGACTGACCGCCACCTTCACGATCAATACACTTGTCCGTGTTTTTGACGGTACGCATGAGCTTGTCAAGGTTATCCAAACTCTGCGGATCAAGTTCCCCTTTGCTCTGAATCTTTGAAATCTCCTGTTCAAGCATATCATGGAGATTTTCATACATCTGTAATCTGTGCATCCTTGTTCTCCTTTCTATGCTATTCTCTCAACCGTTATTGACGCTTCACGTCTTACCGTGATTGACGGTGTAGGTACAGTTGCATCGTCCTCTGTTCCGTCAACATAGACAGCCGATACCGAAGCACAACATCCGCAAGGGATAGTTATAACTGCTTCTGTGTTGATGTGTCCGTACTCTTCTACCGCCGCCGGGGTGAATATTGCTACACTTTCGGGGATAACCGCCCCGTTAATGGAAATGCCTAACGCTATCGGTGTGACATCCCCACCTTCGGGAACGGCTATGTTACCCTGCAATGTTACACGGTATCTTGCAAAACGGTTACGAGTATTGCCTTTGATAGTAAGAACCCCTGATGCAATGGGTATCACATTACCCGTATTGCAAGGGATAGAAACGTGATTGAACGGAATGGTGTTGTTTAAGGCCACATTCTGATCCGTTGTTAATATATACTGTGAAATTTTAATCACCTCTTTCTAATACCTGCTTTTTTATTACGCTTTTCTGAATGAACAGGCTCAAACATAGCTCGCTCAAAACTCCATTTGTCTTTTTTTATCCTATTGCGTACTAAATAATAATCTTTATTATATCGTTCGCACCATTCTGTCAGGCAATGAGTTTCTCCGTTGTATTCGTACAAAATATTTGAGCGTCTGTTTCTTGCTTGTTCCGAGAGCGGTATCCATTTACAATTTTCAGGACAATAATCCCCATTAACGTCAATCCTTTCGATCGTCATACTTTCATCATATCCATTTGATAATGCCCACTTTGAAAAATTCTCAAATGAATCTTTCCAATCGGTACACATTTTTATTCCTCGTCCACCATAAGATTTGTATGACGGTTGATTTTTACGGTAACACCGGGATTTAATGCCGCCCCAAATATTGTATAATCTTGTTCCTGACATACTGTGCTTTGCTCTTTCATGTCTTAATTTTTGAGATAAACAGCCACAACTTTTAGTAGAGCCTCTTTTCAGATTTGCACCTCTCACAATTTTAGTATTGCCGCACTCGCATAGACATCGCCAAGCTGTAAATCCATCACTCAAATTTTTTTCTCGACAAACAACGGTAAGCATACCATATTTATTTCCTGTTAAATCAATTAGCTTGCTCATTCTTTAACTCCTTTCTAACATACTAATCTATATTTATATTACTATGCCATATAAAAGGAGTCAATCGACAAAATTGTTAAACAAAAATTCTACTCATAATAGAAAAATGTCGTTTGCAATACCCCCTTGCTTAATTGTAGAAGTTTCCGTTACAACCGCAACCGTTGTTACCGCAAGTAAAAATCGGCTGATTTCCAAAAACGGGAACTGAGTTCACAGGGCAATTTTTGAGTCGATTATAGAAAACCTCGTTCTGCTGATTGATCTCATTTGCGATAAAGCCCTGATTTTTAAGAGTGCTGTTTTCAGCACGGAGCTGATCCGCTTCACGCTTAACGCCATCCAGTTCAAGCTGACAGAGTTTGTCAATGATTGCCTGGCTGTTTCTGTTTCCTGCTTCGATGATGTCACGGGTATTCTGCATTGCCTGTGTACGATCAGCGCAATTTTCTGTTGCTACTGTGTACTTGAGGTCTGCTATGCCTGTGTTGGTAGCATTGAATCCGCTCTGTACTCCGCTCTGGAGTGCAAACATCTGTTGCATATCTGCGATCTGACGTGCATTTGCTCCCTGCTCGATCGAAGCGAAGCCGTTGCAAAGCTGTGTAGAAATGCCCTGTACGCCATCACGAATAGACGTGATATTGTCATTAAGCATCTGATCCCGGAAGCCGTTGTTGATGTTCTGTGAGTTATTCATCCACGGGTAGAGTCCGTCCATACCCCATGCGCCGCCGCCGAAGCCATTCATGCCCCAACCGCCACCTGCGAAGAGAAGCAGAAGTAATACCCACCATCCATCAGTTCCCATGCCGCCAAAACCACCGCCATTGTAAGCAGGGGCAACGGGCATGAACATCGAAGTGTTACCATTGTCTAAAGCCATTTCTTTTCTCCTTTCAACTTTTATAAGGTTAGCGGCTATCCTCTTGTCGGATAGTCGGTATATCAAGGCTATGCGCACTTGCCTTAATATCAAAATATTCTAATTCGACAATTTAACTCGCATATTTGCGGATTTATCTCAAAAACCATAGTTAAATTGAGTTAAATAAGAATTAGATTGAACGAATTAAGTAAAATAAAAGCCCCTTTTGCTTAATAACGGTTATCTGCCCCTATTCATAAACTTCTGAAATATTGGATGATTGCTCATTTTCATAGCATTGTTCACCTGATCCTGCGTGAGCATGCCTCTATTAAGCATAAACTGTACGGCATCATACCCGGTGTTTATGTTCTGCGGTAATGCTACGTTGAACTTCTGCGAGAAGAACTCCGCCTTGTTGGGTGCTTTCAGCATTTCATCACATAGGTTCATAAGATCGTTCATGTTTCCTGCCATATCAATCATCTCCATCCGTATGTCTTCTTGCCGTCTTCTTGACGGGCTGATCCTTTGTCTCTTTAAGGGCATTGATGTCACCCCTTATCTCGTCAAAGTCTGATCTCAAAGCATCTATCTCGTCCATTACGGAGTCAAAATCTTCTTTTGTGATACCCGGTTTCGGCTGTTCGTTCTCGTCCTCTTCCTTGACAAGTCTATACCTATCAATCTTCGGGTCTTCAAACTGTGAGTAACTTGCTGTCTTCTCAAAGTAGATAGGTTTTCCGACAACCTTAAACCGAACGCAATGCCCCGGCTGTACGGGATATGTCAGTACATCCTTTTCATCAGGTATAATGACAAAGCCGCCGTCCTGAATCTGCGGTGTTCCAACGTTCGGATTTACGTTCTGTTGCGTTGCTCCAACGTTCATCTGCGTTGGATATGCGTTGTTTTGTGTTGGCATCTGTACCGGGTACTGATACTGCTGTGGGTACATAGGATAAGGTGTAATCATTGCGTGTTCTCCTTTTCAAAGTAGTATTGCGGTACTTCATCTCCCGTATCAGTAGTGTCAAAGTATACACCATCAACAACACCGATTGCGTGTGTTCCCGTACCTAAAACATATCTTCCCTGCGGATGATCTCTCACAAAATCCCTTACCGTATAACAATCAGGGCAGGTGTCCTCTATAACGTGCCGCTTAAATCCAAGATCGTGTAAGTATGAACCCCATACGTTGTTTTCAGACGGCATCTGTTTCATCACAAACCCCTTCTTTAACGCAAGATCAAGGTACACATCATCCCAATCCTTGTCTGTCACAACTCCGATTGCGCGTATTACACAATCACCCACCAATCGTTTTTCTGGGTTAATGTTTAACTCGCTATACATTAGTCATACTCCGCTGTTATAAAACATTCGCCGGATGATATAGCTTCAATTACGCTATTCATAACCGCGAACACAAAAATAAGAGGTATGCCCTGCACATCCTCATTCTCTAATACTTTGTCGCATAACTTTTTCAGATCCATTTTTATCACTCTCCCTTGCTTTTAAGCATAAAAAAAAGACCCCGCTTTTGCGAGGTCATAACTGTCTATCTTTCAAGTCATTTTCAGTTCATAAGTGATCGAATATCGTATACTCGTGCTTATGGACTATCCGTTTTATCTGTGATACGGACATATCAAATTCTTCGGCTAACGGCTCATAGCATCGTCCGTCCATATAACGTCTTTTCAATATCCGGCGATCACGTTCCGAGTGTATGTACTCGTCAATCACTCTGGATATGTCCGTGTTGGTATATTCTTTCATAGCATAAAAAAAGCAACCTCATTGAGATTGCTTAACCCTTCTTTGCTCCACGGCCTACGTTCTTAACCATTCCTACACCCTTGCAATTTGGACACGGGTGCATCCCAACGTGCATTTTATTTACTCTCATTCTAGTTGTTACTGTTTGATTCACTCTGATTCGTGCCATAAGTTTGTTCACCCCCATTGTTAATGTATGCGTTACCACTACCCGTATCTACTTCGGCTTGCTGTGTATAAGTGGTAGTCACATCCGTAAACTGATTCTCGTAATAAATCCATCCGGCATTAGTACCGACAAGCGCAACAATCAAAATTATAATGATAATAAAAGACCGCCTGTTAACGCGATCCGCTCTCACTTGACTCTGTTCATGCACAAGATAATCAACTACCTTATCCATTCTTTACCTCTTTCAGTTCCTTTATGTCTGATTCACAAGTTCCTAACCGTTGTTCAATGACGGGTATCTTCATAGCAAAATCGGTATGTCTGCGAACTTCCTGCGTTAAGTTTTCAAGTTTTGTATCTGTTATGGCTTGGCTCACTTCAAGTTTATGTTCGATTTGCCGATTTGATGCGTTGTTTGTGATTATTACTCCGACAAGTGTTAACACCCCGGAGATTATTGATACCCAAATTTCTATCATAATTCTCCTCTTTTATTCGCTTTTGCTTAAAATAATAGGGATGTAGATTTCTACATCCCCGATGACTTACATTTTATAATATTCCAGCGAGAAAACCGCTTCCATAATTGGTAGTCGGATGAATTGCTGTGCGTCTTTGACGCGAACGTTTGTTTGTGCTACACTATACTTACAATGGAACCTTGAAAACTGTATATATAAGGTTGCGAAGAGAAAAACTAACCATATCCTTCTTCGCGTAAAATATACAAGGATGTATGTTCCAAGTCTTAACGCCATCTACTTAAGTATGCCAAAGGTTTTTGACCAATGGAGTAGCGGCTGCGTGAACCAGCCTTACTATGCTTTCGCATTGTAGAAACCACTTTCATTATGATGGTGGTAGTTCATTAGTTCATCTTGAACTTATCAAAAAAACAAACTATCGTCAAGACCGATTTATTCTCCTTTCATAATCGTTTCAGTTTGCGACATAACTATGAATCCGTTTCATATGCAAAAATCATGGCTATTACTTGTCCCGATTGCAAGGTGCTTGCCACTCTCTGTGTTGCATAATAATTGTTACCAAAACGTTTTAAATAAACAAGTCCACCTAAATTATTGCCCGCAAATTCCCCTAGAAGTGACGGAGTTAACCCCTCTCCTTTTGGGGGTATATCCAAATATAAAAGTGGTGCGCTTTGTGCGTCTGTTATAGTGTTGGTAATAGTCACATAAGCCGATACTATTGCTAATTTACCTAATCTCATTCTGACGCAATTATTAACCGTTACGTTCTGCGTCCCACTTCCGGGATTTGTGACAATGACTTCACCTGTTACGTCATCAAATTGCATACCTAATAGTGCCATATATCTCCTCTCTACCCCTACGGATAGAGTAGGGGATTTATCAATTTGTTACATACATCACAGAGCCTGCACTCCAATTCTTGTCAGTCAAACGTAAACTCACATAAGATTGCGAAACTTCTACATAATCGCCGTTTCGCACTACACTCAAAGTGTTTGTAATCGGTTTATAATCACTGCTAGGATAGTCAAATAAGTATTCTCCGATTGTCGGTATATTATTATTTCCACGCCATATCAACTGAACCAAGTGCAGCTCTTTATTACGAAATGCTGTTAAAGTGCCATAACTATTAACCGCAGTATTTCTAGGCGTTAGAGTGGTCGAAGTCCACCCCCCCCCATCATATTCCATAGGTATTAAAGCCATGTTTTATACTCCTTCCGTATAGTCTATCTATTGCGTAATCCGAAAAATTTATGACAAAGGCAAGCCAAGTTGCCAATACATATATAGCCGCTTTGCTGTAAGGCTAACTATGTTATCTTGACTTGCCCTGTCTGATTATTCTTCGGTCTGAACCTCTTCAACAGGATGCTCTATCTTCTCATAAAGGCCACCAACTGTGCCTAAATTCTCATCCGACACCATGCAAGTTGCCGTGATAACATCGGACGCACCCTCTAATGATCGACATTTTTCGTGCCAAGCCATCTTTGCGGCATTTAAGTCAGTTCCGTGTTCTGATTCGATTTTGTAGTTTCCGTTGATGCAAGTCATAAGTGCGTATTTCATAGTTTTACCTCCCTATTACTTTTATTCCTATTGTTCTGTTTGTTATATTTTGTGCTAAACGAATTTCAACATATCCCGCTTGACCTTCGTAATCATGACAAGCTATTTGGTCATACTTAATACCCTTGCCACCTTGACTATCACACACGGGTTCAACATGGCATCCATAGGTTATAAACTCATTTGTTCCGCTTGCGGGAATACGAATAGTTGTACCTGCGGATGCTGTTAAGCCTGTTCTCACCAAAAAAACAGGTCTGATATTCCCTAATTTTGTCCTTTTGGATGTGTATGTACCACTAGTGTTTAATATGGGAATATGAGTATCATCATCACTTAAAGATGACGTGTAAGGGTCATTGTAATCATATTTTGAAGCTGTTACATTATGCACAAATGACGTTGTTGCTATCTGCGAAGTTGCTGTGCTAGTATATGCCGTTGGTGCTGTCGGTGTACCCGTGAAAGCAGGACTAGCTAATGGAGCATAAACACTTAAATCGGGGAAATCGCTCACTTGCGATTTTGTAATGGATATATCCTGTGTTGTAAGGCTTACTTTTCCGTCAGTTTCACTCCATGCTTTTATGGTTTTTCCTGCACCTATGCTTGATGCGCCTGTCACATCCAGAGCGTTTATCTTGGTATCTATGAGTGAATTTATACCCGATTTCAAATAATCAGACCGAACAACCCTTGATGTCGTAACCGTACCCGTTGTCAACTCGGATGTACTCATTGCAGAATAGGTCGTGTTCGAATCGTAACTGTCAAATACTCTGAAACAGCCTGTCACATCCGCTAACGTATCTGCGCCTGTTCTAGCGTAACAATTACATACCCCCGCACTTTCGTATGTCACGCCGATTACCATATTTTGCCCGTAATGTGTGGTAAATCTTCCTTTGCCGTTACTTACCGCAACGGGATAATAATTTGTTCCGTTATTCAGAGAAAGATATACTCCCCAAGTACCACCCGCAACAGGAATTTTAATAAAGTACACTTCGCCATCCGCTACCGTTATTCCCGAATTAAACGTCCACAATGCGGGAACATATCTGTTTGTAGAACCTGACCCTTTATCCTGTCCTGCCGTTCCTGTTCCTGTGAGTGCCGTTATACATTTCGGGGATAATTTCTTTGATGAAAGCACCCCATCTTGTGCAAACACCTCGTTATCCGAATACGTCTGCGGATTTGCGGCTTGTGACTTCGCACCGACTAAATATATTTTGTCACTTGTATCGGTTGAACCTGCCGTGTTTTTGGTGTCAGTAGGTGTTCCCCAAGTTCCGTCTTTTTTTAGATAAGTGCTACCGCTTGATATACCGAAAGCGGTTTTCATCTTTGCAACAATATTAGACCAAAGGCTTTTTTTCTTTGCTGATGCGGATGTATCATAAAACGGAAAGTAATCAGCATCTTGTATATCCGTTTCAGCCGTGTCGGTAGTCTGGTAGCAATTCGATATGTCGGGTATAACCGCACTTCCTGTTGACCTTGCTCCACTTGCCTTGTAAAAGGTCTTGCCGCTTACTACGTCCCCTTCTTCTGCCGTGGTGTCAGATATATCCATTACGGTCTGATTGCCGTAAACTACTTTATTTACGTTTGGGTTGTTTGCCATGTTTCACCTCTATAACAAGATATCCATATCGACATAGCCGTTGATCCCCGGCAGTTGCCCTTTGGATGAGTATTGCCAAGTTACTACATTCTTCCAAGTGGGTTTCAGACTTTCCTTTATCTGTCCGTAATCGTCCTTGGGATATCTTGCAATCCAAAACTTAAATCTGTTCTTTAGAAAATCGCTAATATAGTTCTCATACCAATTCTTGTTACAATAAATGCCTACATCAAATCCGGCATCCTTACACTCACCGATAAAGGACATTGCTACGCCCTCGATACAATCTTTCCCTAAAGGAACAAGCGAACTGTCCTCAAGGTCATACCAAATAGGCATTTTCCTGTCACGCAAAAGGTTGATAACTAAATCAGCTTCGTATCTTGCTCTGTCATGGGTTTGAGCATATGCGTAGATATAACAGGAATAATCGATCTTATTCTCAATACATCCGGCCAAATTCTGCTCAAAGGTAGGATCAATCTGTCTATTTGTATTCCCATGTATTGCCCGTAGATAAGCAAAAGAGATGCCACTATCCTTGACCAGTTTCCAATCAATGTTGCCCTGAAACTTGCTTACATCAATTCCGTGTATGTAGTCGGTTTTGGGAGCGACATTATATTCGTCATACAGGGGTCTGCCGTAGCCTACAATATTTGATGTCCTGTGTTTTACAAGCACCGCACCGCCATTATCCTGACTTCCCTTTTCGGATGTGTTACCCTCAATGGCATTTATCTCGTTTGCACCCAATACGTCTATGACAATGCCTGTATGATTAGTCCAGCGGTTGTTAGTGTTGAACTTGTAAAAGGCAATATCACCGGGCAACTGTTTACCTGGTTCTATCCATCTGCCGTTGTCCTTAAACCATTGTGCCAAGTTTTTGCATGATGCAGTTTTCTTGACTAGGCAAGAATTGAACTGTGCAAAGACCCACCACACAAATACACAGCACCACGGATATTTGTCGTTTTTCGTGGGTACACCGTCTTGAACATCATGCCCGTAATATGCCGTATTGTATATGACATTGTTTGAATTAGGCGGGTATTCAGTTGTTCCGACTTGCGAATGTGCAAGCGCAAGTATCTGGTTAATTGTCGGCATCATTCTCACCTTTGTTGTACTGTATGCTTGATATGCCAAGCAATGCACCTAACAGGACACCGATAGCCGTTATGGTCTGTGCAATCATCGATCCTGTGTCAGCCCATCCCCATATCTTTGAGATAACAACGATAAAGGTTGAAAGTGCGGGTAAACATACAATCGCTATCCATTTGAGGATGTCATAAACTTTGTCTGAAAGTTTCATATCTGTTCTCCTTTCCAATAAAAAAAGAGCTTTTACGCTCCCATAGCAAAAAAACAAACTATCGTCAAGTAGCTCCCCCTATACCAAATTTATGGATTCGGGTCAATATCGCCCACGATCGCTGTCTTTCCACCAGCGGCATTATCGATTTCTGTGTAGGAAATGGCATTAACCGTTACCTGCGAATAGTAGTCAACAGGTGTACTCTCACCAGAAGGAAGGTAGGTCTTGGATGTTGTGTAAGGCGTTACCGTCTTTGCCGTGGATGTAGGTGTAGCCGCTCCTTCATAAGTTCCTGTCACACCCAAAATGGTTATGTCTTTCTTGATATTGTCCGCTATGATCTTCGCCTGTTCGGTTGAATCAATCTCGACATACCCCGACCCATCGTGATAACCGTTCTGAATAGCGACTTGCTGTGATTTTGTCGTTATTGAGCCTGTCACCGCACCCCGATTAGGCATTGTCCCGACAAGTTTATTGCCGTTAACATAGGCACTTTTGTTCAGCAGGATTTCGGCCGCCGTTGCATCCGCATCTGACGTATCAGCATCAAAGGTACATGTTCCTGTTTGTGGCGCACCGCTTCTGTCATAGAATTTTTCCGAAGCCAAAACCTTTGAAGGGTCTGCCGTAGTATCTGATATGTCCATGACCGTTGTGTTACCAAATACCACCTTGTTTACATACTGGTTCTCTGCCATCTTATTTCTCCTTTCTATTCAAGCCCTATAACAGCAGTAAGGCCACCGCTCAAATTTGTTGTTTCAGCGTAAAAAATGGGATTGATTGTTACATCATCCCGCATACTCTTGTTCTTTGTTTCAAGTGTTTGTTCAACTTTCCGTGGATCAACAACATATTCGCCATTGTAGAATGGATAACCCTCACCGCCCCCGACAAGTTCAACCTCAAACGTTTGTGAACTCTCGGACAGTTCAAGCGGTAATAGTTGTGACCCGGTTAATAGGTCAACGTCCAAGTGTAGGACACCGCCATTTATCCATTGTGACATATTAAATCACCCCATCTTTAAGAATCCTACCGATAGCCAAATCGTCAATATTTGACGCATAAGCTTTGTCATTGTTGAAACGTACCCTTATCTGACACTCCATACTATCATTTATAAATTCAAGGGTATCTTCCTGTGTCATATAAAGTGTTATAGTATGGTTAGACGCATCAATATTTAAGTCCTCAATCGAGAAAGTTTTTTCTTTCTGTTTTGGAATACCCGGCTTTGTTTTTAAAGTGACGTATATAACCGCTATATTGTTTAGATCAAGCGTTTCGTCCTTGACATGAAAAGTAAGTGTCGGCGTAGTGCCTCTAATGATTGCCATGATTGCTCCTTTCTAGTTTCTAACTAAAAGTAAATGCGGCTTTTACTTGAAAATAAACGGTATCTCCGCTTGAAAAAGTCACGTTTTCAATCTTCCAATGATTAGTATATCCAAATTGAAAATTACCCCAGCCTATATACATTTCAGTTCCGCTTGCCGTCATGTTTCCCGAAAATTCAATTACATATTCAGAGGTGGCATCTACTTTTCTTGTTGATGGACGGTTGCATATTACATTACCATTAGCATCGCAAAGATAAACCGAATTATTATACGGGTAAAAATCCATATAATAATCTGCATAAGGTGGATTGTTATTATATAACAATGGTTTTAACACCGCATTTGAAAAATCTACAACAGCCATATTGCGCTCCTTTTAACTAACCGTTATGTCAAAATCAACTTGAAAACTATAAGTATCTCCCGAACTATACCGTATATTTGATACTCGCCAAAATTGACTCCACAATTCAAACCATGTAAGATTGGAAAGTCCCTCGGTTGTTATTGTTCCCGTTACCAGATAAGACAGTTTGGAATTTGATGATTCCAGACGTTGCATTGTGGCTTGAGATACATTCGTATAACCTGCTGATGGGGTTTCGCGCCAATATAAATATGCATTACTGCTTGTGCCAAAATAAGGTGCGGCTAAAGGTTTTGCATTTCCACCTAAATCGGGGGATAAGTTAATTATTGCGTTGCTAAAATCTATCTGTGCCATATATGCTCCTTTACGCATTTCTTATACTTGCGCGAACTGATATATTAAAGTTTCCTGTTGTTGTTACATTCTGAATAGACGGACATACTGAAATATCAAAATTCCCTGTTGTTGTTACGTCCTTTATACTTGGCTTAACACTTACATGGAAATCAATGCCATCATCACCCAACCAAAACAATTTCGGGACACCATTAACGCCAACATAGCCTTTTACTACCTTCTTCGGCACTCCGTTTACGCCAACGTATATGTTCTTGACGTTTTTCCCTATTCCATTAACGCCTACATAAGCCTTTTTTGCCATAAATCAGTTCTCGTAAACCAAGAATATATCTCCGTCTGCTAACTGTGCAGGTGGGCTATCTGTTGTGCTTTTAGTGATACGGCTATTTGTGTAAACCGTTCCGTCATTCCAAAGCACCGTTCCCGATACCAAGCCGTTTGAATCAAACTTGATAATATCAACAGAACTACTACCCGTCTGGATGCCGATACTATTGACATTAGAACCGCCACCGCTACTATCGCTCTGGAAAAACCTAAAATGCCCTTGTGAGTTTCCAAAGTTAAAGACATTATCATAAAGCCTTAACAACGCCCCGTTCGGTCTGCCAAAGCCATCACGCATGGAAAAGTTATAGCCATCTTCGTCTATAAAGCCACCGTTTTCACCTGCCCATGTGCCGCCTGTGCCTTGACCATACCTAAAGCCCGCTAACTCACCGACATTTGTTTTGAGATACCCTTCAAAGATACCTTGCAGAAATCCTCTAAATCCTTCCTGCCCGACATACGCAAGGCTTATATCTTTTGCCTTAACCGTAACCGTTGAGGATGAATCCGTAGTTATTTCGTAGTAGTCTTTGCCGTTTTGACCAACAGTATGGTCAAGTATAACCGACACGGAAGGTATATCATCCGTCAAAGTAAGGGTATCAGTAATTGAAACGTCCTCTACCCATTGACCACCTTGCTGTGTAAAGTTATGTCGCTTTATTTCAGCCGACCCGATACCTTCATAATGCTCGGCCTGTTGAAACTCCAAATGAAAGTCAGTAGCAATGTAGTAGTCAGTCGGTCTAAATGACCCTCGACTTATCTCTATGTCACCCGTTATCTGGATTGTGCCACGGAAATACGCACCGCTTTGGTCTATCGCAAAATAAGGACTTCGCAATATCTTATTCAGCACATCAAGTTTCATACCCGTTGTTGAATAAGTCGCTCCGCTTTCTTCCGCATAGTCGGGGGATGAGATTATCCCTTTGTGCATGGTGATACCGCCATTGCTTATTTCGCAAATCAGATTATCGCTAGCATCATAGACCCGTATGTAAGGGATATATCCCTCTGGCCCTTGTTGTGAACCACCAACCGAAAGCGTCCCTGTCTTTATCCAATCCGCACTTAAACCGATTGTACTTAATACGTTGACAATCAGTTGCCCCGTACTAGGGTTATAGCCGTTTTGCCATGTTCCAGGTGCGCCCCCTTGCGTTGATACTGAAAATACATCCCCCGCCATTCTCCACACAATAGAATTTGCTTGGAAATGACATACACCCTGTGCATCCTTCGTTATAGGCATGTTGGAAATGTAATATACCCTACCGCCATTAGGAGCATCTTCGTAGTCAGAAAAAGCACCCATTGATTGCTCAACGAGTTTGTTTAATTCCTGTACCGACAAATCATAGCTTGATATTATGTTCTCTGCTATTTCCCGTGATTGATCCACGGCAGCTTTAACGTCTTTTGAATATCTCTTGACAAGCGTTCTTGCCGGACTAACCGCATTGCATTGTATTACATGGTTTGAAAAACTAAAGGAATTGTTCGTGATGTATGAATACTTGCTTACCCCTTTGTAGTCCTTAAACCTGATCTTATCACCGACCTCTGCGGATAAGTCTGCCAGCGTAGTGATTTCAAATGTCCGAAAATGGAAATTTCTTAATCTGTTTAATACCCAAATATAATCACTTAATATCTCATAAGCGTTATCTTCCGTGAACAGGGGATTTTCAAGTTCTATCACATACCCGTCTGTTCCTCTTGAGTATTCAGTTCCGTTTACTACTGTCTTAACGCCTGTTATTTCTATTGCATCTGTACTGAATTTTGTACTGATGTTTCTGTCGAATATATCAGACTCATCGTTGTACCATTTCAGTTCCAAAGCCCCTGTGCTGCTTATTACACAGAAATTACACCCAAGCATTGCGATGTACTGTAGCATTTCCCGGCAATTCATATTGTCGGCATCTTCCGGCTCTTTAGTTATCAAGATGTCATAGCCGTTGAAATTCTGCGTACCCAACAGGACACCGCATCTTGTGCAGATAGCCTGTACTATATCTCTTGCCGTTGTGGTTTCCGTGTAAGTGATATGCGCCCTTTTTAAGGGGATATCAAACTTCCACATATTGTCAAGAAGTTCAAGTGATATAAGACCATTGGCAATCTGCGGTTCGTCTACAGTATAAAATCCCATCCTGTAAGTTGGTGTTGTATCGCCCTCTATACCGACCCATACCGTTGCTTCGGCATTGAAGAAATCGTAGTTATCATAATCACCCTCTATGTTGTTTATGGTGAACGAACACTTACCGATGATCGCTGATCCTAAATCAAAGGATGACGTACCGCTTGATGCCGTTTCAATCTTGAAACTATCTTCCCATATTTCTTCTTGGGTTAAGGTCAGCTGTGTATCATCCGCAAGGGTCAGATAAATAGTGCAGACAAACTTTCTTGCGTTTCCGCTTGCCAATATCTCTTTGTATTTTGCACTTGTAGTTCTCATACTACCTCTCTATTATGTCAAATGATACGTTCTCAAAACGTCCACCATCGACCCACCAATAGTACGGGGCTTGGGCATCACCACGATAAAAGGTCTTTGTGACTACCGAATTAGTCAAGGGACTGCGATACGTTACATTAAAGTATTCCGGCTGAAATGCCTGTAATATCCGTGATGCAGTTGCCGTATCACAACCCAGCCACTCTAGGCTTATCTTTTCTTTCTGTGCTACCCTGTTTTTCCACATAAGAGCATCCTCCGTCCTTCCGCTGTCTGCGGCTGACACGTCCTGGATGCTCCATCCGAATTTACTCGGTGTGGGTAATGGCACACCTTCTACCTCAAAAGGAAATCCGCTTACCGCCATAATTCACCTCAATATGCCGGACTATACCGGGCATTTTGCTTGTCCTGTGCTTTTGTTACTGTCCTTGCCAGCACATCACCATCAACTACTATCGTGTTAGCAATGTACCTATTTGAACCGCCATTCTGTGCCATTGCTCTTGATACCGCACTATACACGCCACTTGAGATGCCATCTACTATCTGTGCGTTGTTTGCAACGGCTGTCTTGCCGTTAGAGAACTGTCCTACAAGTTCATGACGATTCGCCATGAAAAGGCCGTCCTCCGGGAAACCGCCACGGGCAAATTTAGGAAGGTTGATTTTGACTTTCGACCCGCCTACTTCATGCTCCCCGTTAAGAGTTTCCGCTACCTTATTCCATTCCTTTTCAATAGCTTCTCTTGCTCTCTTGAAAGTTTCACCTAGTCCGTCAGCCACGCCTTGGAAAGTCCACTCCTCTTTTGTCATAGAGCCTTTAATCTTGTCAAAATCTTTTGTAATATCTCTTGTTGCATCATCAAAAGTTTTCACAACGTCTGACATCGAAGAATTAGTGGTTTTATTAAGATCCGTCTCTGATTTAAGAATATCGTCAACACCTTTTGAAAAGTCAGAGGGCATTTTTTCCGTGACATCTTTGCTGGAGTCAAAGATACCTTCAAATGATTTGGAAAGTTCTTCTTCCATTTCTTTTACGGCTTTTTGGAAATCATCGCTTGACGTTTCAAAATCTTTGGACATCGAATCCGAAAGTCCCTTGACGCCTTCTTTGGCTTTATTACTTGATTTTTCAAGATTGCTTAATGAAGTATCTACCTTGCTTGTGCTGTCAGTTGCGTTATTGGCGGCCCCCGTTAATTCTTCAAACTTCCTAACCGCTTCTTTCTTGGCATCAACGTATTTTTTGGTCTGTTCTGTTCCTTCCTTTGACGATTTTTTGTTTTTGTCTACAGCATCAGTTGAAGTCTTAACAGCGTTTGCAGCCTTTTTGAGGCTTTCGACATAATCTCTTGATACCTTGTCCTGATCTTTATAACTATCTTTTAGTTCTTTAACCTTCTCATTAAATTCGGTTGTAGAAGGTATTGCTCCTGTCTGGTAGGCTTCAATAATAGCCGAAAGTTTTTCTTTGTACTCATTCGCCGCAGGAGCAAGTAGATTTAAGGCTTCTGCATATTGCTCTTCAGTAATAGCACCACTCTTTAATTCACTATTAAGTCGGGCAACTTCTTCACGGAAAAGTTTTGATATTGCCGTCAGGTTATCAAGTGCCATCCACGCTGCATTTTGGCTTGTTACCCCGCCTTCATCACCTGCCGCTTTCCAAAACTCTTGAAAAGATATTTTGCCACTTTCTAATTTTTCTTTTAATTCATCAAACTTGAATAACCCTTTTATAGATCCAGCAATATCAAGTGCTGCGCCTGTACCGATTATCCCCTTTGCAAACCAACCAAACGTAGAAGCTCCGGCTGCTTCTGCGGCCGCCGTAATTTGTGGCGCAGACCCCAGTTCGCCCATAGCTTCGGCTACGGCACTTTTGACCTGCGAACTCAAAATCACAGAGGTCATTTTTGTAGCAAGATATTTCTTTAATGTCGCCCAAGCAATAGAAGCAATGCCGCCTAATATCGCAAATGAAAGGATCGTACTTAAAACAGATTTCAAAGCGTCTTTGTCGACCTTGTTCCAAAATCCTTCAAAGAATACTTTGACTTCTTCTTTGATCTTGTCCCCGTTTTCTTCCCAAAAACCCACAAGGAAGTTATATATTCCGTTGAAGATAGTAGCTAGTTCTTCGCCAAGTTGCTCACTATCAACTTCGCTAAATATGCCATCGAGAAAATCTGTCGCCGCTTTGACAAGTTCTTCAGCACTCGGCATTGTGTCAAGCATCCCGGCAACCCAATCAATCGCCGCTTGGATGATGCCGCCAAGTGCTTCGCCCACTTCTTTCCAACCAATACCCTTGATAGTCTTGCGAAGTTGGTCGCCCATTCTCTCGCCTAGGTCGCGCCAATCGATTTTTTTGACAAATGCCTTAATACCAGAGACTATTACGTCTACCGCTTTAATAATGAAATTAGATATATTATCCCAATGGAAGGTTTTTATAAAGTTATCTAGGGCTTCGGCAATCCCTGCCATGCCTGTTACAACGGTGTCTTTGATTAAAGGCCAATCTATATTTTCAAAGAACCCGTTGAATACATCTGCTATGAATTTGCCAATACTATCCCAATGAAGTTTATGGACAAAACCATTAAGAAATTCAAATACAGTATTAACGGATTGGGCAATGGTTTTACCTATATCGTAACCAAGCCCTTCAACTTCCACAAAGCCATTGATAAGTGTTGCTAAAGCCCGTCCAAGTTTATTGGATGTTTTCCTTATCTGCTCCCAAGGGATTGATTTAAGCATGTCACGGAGTTTTTTGCCAATCTTTTTACCAAGATCGTAGAAATCTCCAAGTTTCCACATCTGCTTTAACCAATCAGCAACGTCTTTCCACTTCTTATCGATCTTGATAGTGTCAAACATATCTTCTATGCCGCCACTATCTTTTCCTTTTTTGGTTGTGTCTGTATTGTCCTGTAACTGGTTTAATTCATCAAAACCAAGAACTGTTTTCTTTAAGGTCTTACGGGTTTTCTCTGCTTCTTCTCCAGCATCTTCGATAGAATCTCTCCATGAATCGGTAAATTCTCTTGCCTTGTTCCATGTAGTCGCACCCGTTAATGCCGCTATCACCTGATTGATGATATTCGCAAGTTTTGTAAAGATATTTATGATGTAAATAAGTGCAGGGGCAAGTGCATTGATTAAGGGGCCTATCATTGCAGAAAATGAATATCCTAACCTCTTGGATGCGTTCATTATGCCCGAAACACTATTGTTAAATTCGTCTGAATGAATTGCCAATGACTTAAACCCATTACCCACCTCTGCAATGACTTTCCTTAAAGCCATACGGGTAACCATCAGTTTAAGCATTTTGGAAACACGGAAGATTTCATTTGCGAATTTCTTCGCCATATTGGACGCACTTTTCCCATGCGTCACCATATTTTTAAGGGAAGATCCAGCCTGTTTGATATGTGATGAAAATGATTTAGCGAATCTTGATGCAAGCCGGAAACCGCCAACCAATCCGTTCTTGAGAATTGAAACGGCTTTAGATGCACCATCTCTGAATGTGTTGAGAGAACTTACAAGGGTAGGGCTTAACTGCATAGCCCCGCCTTCCTGCGCCAACTCTCTTTGTTTCAGGATCAGTTCGTTGTAACTGTTCTTCAAAGCATCAAGTTCTGCCTGTTTCTTCTTGAACTCTCCGCTATCGGTCTGTATTTCTCCGCTTTGAAGTGCCTTGTTAAGGGTAGCCCGTAACTCTTCGTACTTCTGACGTACTTTCTCGGCCTGGTTCTCAAGGTCTTTGAATTTCTTCGTGGGTGTAGAAAGACCCAATTTCTCCATGACACGGGCTATTCCTGTGGCCTTTATCTCGACCTTATCAAGTGCGGCGAACATTTCTTTTGCCTGTTCAAGCGTTCCCCTGTTATCTCCCCTCTTTACATCTTGGGATGCCTTGGGTGTCGCATTGTTTATAGCCGTAGCGGTCTGCTGTGCGGTCTGACCCATGTTTTTCATAGCTGTTACCGCATTTGTGATAGAGTTAACGCTTGATTTCTTGAACGTATTTACCGCTTCGCCAAGAGTAGACATATCCTTTGAAAAAACGCCAATGTTAGCAGAATCGATAGCAGATGATAAAGACTTTACTGCTTCACCAAAGGCAACCATTCTGTTTGTCTGTGCTTCTGTCGGAACACTCTTTTTAAGAGTTTCCATTGAAGATGTAAAAGCAGATAACTTACTCGCGTCAATGCCCTTGACGGATTGAGCCAAGTTGCTTACGGCATAGCCCATAGCCTTGATGTTCTTTATGGCTTTATCCGTTCCATTCGCGTTAAATTTAATTGATAAGGTATCAATGTTCGGCATTTTTACTCTCCAAAACAGGCTCTAAATCACGGAAGAGATTATTAAGCTGTGTTACAAAATTTCTTCTCTGACGGGCTATATCGATATTTTCTTCATCACTCATGTCAAGCCCTTCCTCATACTCTAAATCAAGCGTATAAGGCTCTTTGGGGTACTCAAATGCTTTCTGCCCCCGTCCACGGAACATATTGCCTACTGTCGCACATAAAGCATCGGCAAAATACATTCCCTCCAAATGGTAGAGCATATTAGCCGTTCTGATCTCGGCTTTTTTCCTTTCGTTATATGCTTCTACCATCACATCTATTATTCTTGGGTTAAGCGTCCAGAACTCTTGATAAGACGTTCCAAGCGGTATTACTTTGGGCATCCATTCTCCTTCGTAGTATGCCCGTGTGCTAGGATAGTCCTCTACGCTTTTTTGCTCTTTGCACTCTTCGTTGAAGTTGCGCCTGTGTCCTCTTCCTCTTCCTTGCGGATTGAGCGAAAAAAACCCGAATCCTGCATCTGCTGACCCATGATTTCTACTATGTCATTAAACTTACCGCCATTCTCAAGGTGTGCCTCGATTTCCGCTCCGGCATTTTCCTTTGATATCCCGGCTGAAAAAGCAAGGTAAGCACGAACTAAAGACATCGGCTTTTTGTCGATATCTTCAAGGGATAAGTTCTGATCCTCAAGGTCACACATAAAGTTGAAATCAAATTCTTTTGCCTTGTAGGACTTTCCGTTTACTGTAAATATCTTTGTCATTTTTTTCTCCTTTCCCCGTTGCATAAGCAACTCCATAGGGAAAGGACGGGGTTTCCCCCGCCCTGTTCACGCTATGTTGTATGTGTAACTGTCACCGTGTAGGTCGTTACCGCTCCACCCGATGATGTTACCTCGATTGTTAGTGTGTCCGTATTTTCCGTCCACGTTATTGTTGACCCTGTGAATGTAGTGCCGTTCAATTTCGTTACGGCACTTGCACCGCTACTTAACGTCAACGTCAATGTTGTTGTTGCCGTAGTGATGTTTGCTGAATAACTCTTTACGTTCGGGTCAAACGCAGGAGTTAAATCTGCCGAGCCTAACCTCAGCCCATTAAGCCCGTCTACGAGAAAGCCACTTTGGTATCCCAACCGACCAAATCTTCAGCGACAAGGTTCATCGTGTTAGTGAAAGCACCGTTCTGTTCGATTGAAGGAACAGGAAGTGCTGTCGGGGGCTGTGCCTTAAAGAAGGCTGCCTTTGTCATGCCCGGAACGATGATCTCCCACCACATTGTCTGACCGCTTGTACGGTTGTTGTAGGCATCAAGAACGTCAGCCCACTGCGCTTCGGTTTCGTCTGTCCAGTTTACAACTATAGGAATACTATCAGAGGTCGTGCCACGGCCACGAACGTATTTCGTTGTTAAATCTTCAAGACAGGAAACGTCAATAGTTTCATTCGTGATAGAGTATTCACCGATAGATGATATCCTATCAAGCTGTGTAAAACTTGAAGGCTTCGTAGACCCTACGGCATAACCAAAGGTGATACCGAGTGTCGAAAGACCCATCTCATTTACTGCCATATCTCTTTTCTCCCTTCGTTATATTGGATCGTTGTAACCAACCATCCTTTGATAATTTGCGTTGATAACTTTTACATCTCCTGACACCGTAGGAATCGGACTACCCGAAGCAATAAAGCCAAGATTGACAAGTTCATCACGGACTTTTGCGTTTACCTCACGAGCGGCATCGTTGCCATCTGTTTTGGTAACACTCACCTTTGTACGAATTGTCATATAAACGGAATTTATCGCCCCACCGTCAAGGGTAGACATTCGTTCTGCGGTATCAAAAAACATATAAACGGTTGGAAATTTCGCAATATCGTTTTCTGAATCGTCCTGTGTGAAGTTGATGTCGGGATATTTTGATTTAAGGGCATTAACCGTCTTGTTTTTGACGTGCGAATAAATCTTATCTATCCTGTCCTCAATCCATATAGAACTCATCCGAATACCTCTCGCGCTATTTCCTCGACTTGAAAAATGCAAGCCATAACCGCTTTATGTAAAGGTCGGCTCGGACGTGTACCCATTGAGTGAAACTTGAATCTGCCATTGGCATCTTTTACCACTTCACCGCCACCTAATGATGTAGGTTCATCCGACCACCAATACCATCCGTCTGTATCAAAAGCGTGTCCGTACTTGTTTAATGTACCTTGACCGCCTATACCACCTTCACCCGGTATTGCATAATGACCGCTACCAAATTCAGCCATTAAAATAGGGGATATCTCTTCTGTTCGCACTTTTTTTGTTTGCGAACCCGCATACCATTCTGCCGTTATCGGAGAAGAGTGCGCTGTTATAACAACCGTTGTGTTGTCATCAAACTTCTTGGAATATGTGATGTAATGTGAAAAATCGCCCCCATTCCTGGAAGCGACTTCTATTCCTACCTCTGCTAATCTTTCAAGGAATATCTTTACTTTTCTTTCAAACTCATCTGCGTAATTGAGAATATCAACCGATAGTTTGTATAATTCCTTGCTATCAAGGCTCACGTTGTATTTCATTTAACTACCTTTGCCAAGATGTAACGATCATTATTGAGTGAAGGTACTGACCTTAACACCCTATAATCTGCCGTTGCATCATCCGCGTATGTTTGCCCGTCTATGATCTTCGTACCCGGTTTTGTTAAAAACCATATAAGTGAAGTCTCGGTTATGGGTATTTGTCCTTTGTTTAACACTAATACCGCTTCGTATCGTTCGTCACTAATGCCAAACTCCTGACGTAATAGGTCTGCTCCTGCAAACGCTATATTGCCCTTAAACATGACAGCAGGACTATACAACGGCATTTTTACACCCGTTTCAACGTAGTATGTTTCGCCCGTTTCCTCGTCAACGTAATCAACAATCTTGTTGCCATTGCTGTCGAGTTTATAGACAGGTACAGTATCTATAAGCAATGCGTAATAAATTGTTTGCTTATTTCTTTTGAGACACCGCATCATATCAAAGCACTCCTACAAAGTTTGGCAATACATCATGTAACCGTGTACTAATCCATGCACCGTCATAAGTTCGAGATATAGCGTTTTCACTATGCGACCTCTCACCCTCTGCCCCGGCTCTTGAATAAACCTCGATGCAAGCCATAGCCATTGCGTTTACGCAACGATCTAAACGAGTTGCTATTTTGTCCTCGGTATAGTCCATCGGAAAATGGGATTCATTTATTGCATACTCAATAACAAAATCCACTATCGACAATGGGAAACTATCCGGGGTTTCCTCTATCTCATTCAGATATGTCAATGCCTTTGTATAAACCTTTTCGGACAGTTCATCGTATGTCATAATGACCTCAACATTTCTTTTATTTCATCTGCCTTTGCCGACTTTTCGACCTTGAAACCTTCCGCAATCGCTAACGATTTAAGTTTCATATAAGGCAAGTTCAAATCGTCTTCTGAATACTTCCGCTCTTTTTCCTTAACGGATTCTTTTACAGCGGATTCTTTCTGAATTTTTGTATCTACTTTCCCCGGCTGTGAAGAAAGGGGCTTTTCTGCCCCCTTCTTACTGCCTGTTGGAACTTCCGTTCCTGCCGGATAATAGACACCATTCTTTTTCACTTCAAATGGAAAAATCATAGGTCTACCCCCTTTTATCAGTACACTACGTTTGCGGCAACTTTGAGCATATATGTCTCATCCATTCTCTCAAATGAAGGAAGCACAATCTCGGATGCCTTTGTGGTTGTCTGTACCGGGTCAAACTTCGTGTCAACCGATACTGCTATACCCGTGTCAACGATTGTGACATCGAGCTTATCTGATCTGTGCTGTTCGGGTGTTACACCAAAGTAGGTGTTACCAAGCGCACCTTCGGGAAGGAGTGTAACCATGCCATCGGGATAGAACTTCTTGGCTGTGCCTGTTTCATCCTTATACATCTTTGTGTAGACGATGATCGAAAGGCCAAGTTCGTTCGAGAACAGTTCCTTAACCCTTGCATCTGTCATAAAGATGTTTGCGGTTACGTTCTGTGCCAGAATTGCACTCTTGATCTTCTCGTTCTGCTTGAGAAGATTCATGGTAGCCTTGCTCATAAGAGCGATTGTAGGTCTTACACCCGTTGCGGCTTCTACCGCATCCTGCGCATCCGATACATCCGTAAGCGGATCGGAATCATCAAGGTCTGTCCACTTCGTTTGAACATCCTTGAAGTTGTTTGTGCTGTATGTGCTGTTAGGATCGTAGTTGTAGGTGTAGTTAGCACCGCCGGAAACTGCGATTGTGATCGAAGGATGTCCGTTCGCATTTGCCAGAAGAGACATTCTCATTCTTTCAGGAACAACTCTTGCACTATCAACAAGCGTTGTAGCATCGTCAAAGATGCGGTCAAGGATCTCTTTTGCAAGAGGTGATCCTTCAACTGCTGTTTCGTAGTCCTGAATATCCTGCTCCTTAACAAGCATAGCTTCCTTGAAGTAAGCCATCTCTGTGTCGATGACTTCAAGACCCTGTCTTGAACGGATAGGTGCTACTACGTCAAATGCACTCGGAGCGAGTGAAACAGGAAGACCCTTTGAAGTCTTAATCCACTTGAGGTTAAGACCGCTCTTCTGCTTTGCCGGGAAAAATCCCTCGCCAAGATAAGGGATTCTGTTTGATGCGGCTTCATTGTAGATAGCCGCGATTACGGATGATCCGAAAACGTCTGTAAACTTACCCATAATATGAACCCCCTTTCTTACTCAAAATACAGGTTGGAGAGTGCCGCCCTGTCTGAACTTGTTGCTGTGGTGTTTGCACCGTTGATAACTGCAAATGCTACGATAACGGATGTGTTCGGGTTATCCTCGTAACAATCGTTAAGAGTGATGCCGTAAACATCTGATCCGTTTCCTGTTGACTTCTTTCCGGCCTTCGTTACCGCTGATCCTGCGGCAAGTTTGCCGTTCGTAAATGCGGTTGAATGTATCTCGATCTCTTTGAGATACTCTGCACCGAGTTTTCTCTTGAGAACTTCGGGTGTAGCCGCAATAGATACGTCATTAACCTTCATATCTTTTCTCCCTTCTTACTTGTATGAATCAATAATGCTGACCGCTTCGGTTTCTGCTTTCTTTGAAGCGACAGCACGATCAACTATATCTTTCGTGAGTGGATCGCCCTTATCATCGTCCTCACCTTCTGATCCCTTCTTCCCATCAGGGGCAGGGGTATCATCAAGTGCCTGTTTCTTGTAGACATCTACCGCCGATTTTTCTCTCGCACCGATAATCTGTCCTAACTTCTCGACATTAAGGTTTCCGTCCTCACCAACTAAATCAGTCGCGTCCTCTCCGACTATGCCGATTTCTGCTAACGCTTTCTGTAATTGCATTGTTTTGACGGTATTTTCCAATTCAAGTACACGTTGGTTAGCTTCTTCTACTGCCTTTGCAGATCGTTCCTCGTCTGTTAGTTTCGCATTGTTTAACTCATTGAGCTGTTTCTCCAGGTCTTTTACCTTGTCACTCTCTGCCTTGAAACGTGCGGCGCGATCTTCGGATGCTTTAAGTTCATTACTGATTACAGCAATGTAACTGTTTACCTGTTCTTCCGTGGGTTCTGCTACACCCATCTCAATAAGTTTCTGCTTTACATCATCTCTCTTAAGCATTTTTTCTTTCCCTTTCTCTGCATACGTTTGTTATCGCAGTCTAGTCTGCGGTGTGCGCCCTATTTGTCGCATAGGTGCGAATGTATTAAAAAAACGCCCCGAAGGACGTTAATTTACTTTCACGGTATGCCCGTAGACATACCGCTTTGATGAGGTTTGTAGAATGAAAAGAAGATTATTCATAGATGCAGGTACATCTACAATTAACTAAATTCTCGGCGCTCCCATACATGAAATCATGCGGATAGCGCATTTCATCGTTCCCGACATGGAACATATCGTCTATAGGAATACGCATCATATCGACTTCGACATGGGTTTCTCTGACACGTTCGTCACCCTCTGTTACCCATGTTTTATATTCTTTACCGCCAGCCTTGGCATTTACATAGTCATAATGGTTGTAAGCCGTGTTCGCTTCGTTCTGTGCTATGAGTAATGCCCTGTCTTGCGACAGATAATACGGATCATCCGGGTGTCTGTCTGTAGTTTCCATGATGTCATTAACTAATCTCGGAACATAATCATCTTCGTGAGGTATTCCCTCTAAAGCATCCTCGATACGATGCTGCAAGGTTTCTTTGTACTGGTCTATCACTAACGCATTTTTAGTAAAATTCCGTTCTTCGATATCCTTTTCCACCTTGATAAGTGCAAAAGTGAAGTAAATAGCATCATACAGGAGATAAGCAAGGTCAGTACGTTTCTTTTTCTCATCTTCTGATATCTCCATAGTGGAAAAGAACCGTTTTAACTGATTCAGTTCGTCAAACTTCATTATCTGCCTTTCGGTAATGCCTTATATATTTACGGGGCAACGGATAAGGCTTTCCGCTTTCGTGTTGCAATCACTAGCCCCGTATGTGCCTGTATGTTATAAAGTGTTGTCATCCTCCACCTCTATAACCTCTGTGGGTTTTTCTTGTTCGGGTAATTCCGTAGGATATAAAATCTTCATCCTATCGGCACTCTCTATTGCCACCTGCTCCGGGTCAGCAAAGAAGCCAACAGACTTAATAGCGCGTTCATAAAAGATTCCCGACTCTAGCAGAACCTTGAGTGTTTCTGCCTTGGTAAGCATATTATCCATCTTTGAACGGCTTATCTTGATTTCGATATCCGATACTTTCAGGGTTGTCTGCTTATCAACCGAAAGTTTGTATAACAAAATGCGTAAAAACTGTTTCTCGGCCTTTTTGAATGAAGGCTCGGACAGTTCCGCTCTCTTTTCACTGTCAAGATATCCATTTCGGAGTGATACCGCACCCTGCGTGTCACCCCCGGTGTTACCTTCTCTATTTGCGATGCCCTGAATAACCAAAATAGAATTAAACAGATCGTCCTTTGCGACCTGACTCTCACTTTGGTTGAGTTCAGAACTCATTATGTCAACATCAGCTTTGTTCTCGCCATTGTTAGACTTGACGATAAAAGCTCCCATCTGTCGAAGTTCCTTGAACTTCTCCCCGTCCATTTCACAGTTAATGAACTTGATGAACGATTGAACAAACTGCTGTATGCCATCCTGCCTATCAGAAGCCATTTCGTTTATGGCATCCGACAAGGATATTGTTACTTCGATATCCGACAAGCGGTTTTCGTTGTTGGGATATTCGATAACCGGGATTGCCAAAAATCCGTTTACACCGCTTTCATCAATCTTGTTTTCACGGATTTTGAACCATGATTCCCTTGTATAGACAAAGTAAAGTGTCCTATTATTTTCATCCTTTATCTTCTGGAATGAAAATGCCGGAATGTTGTTGTTGTAATAAACAACCGCCGCTGTTCTCGGATCAAGAACATCTATTCTAAAATCTGTCTCATCCAAAAGGCTTGATCTTCCATCATCGTTAGCAATCATGCGATAAGACGTACCGCAAATACTGCGCCAACGTGCAAGGCAAATGTCCGAATATGCCTTATCCTCATTCTCCATGATTGAATTAAGGTCTGCTATCTCCTGTGACTTGGTTTCATCAGTTCCCCTTAATACATACTGTATAGGTTCACTTGCTATATCCGCTGTCTTTGTTTCGACAATAAAATAAGCCGTGTTATGCACGACTTTGTTGTTGATTTCAGGTCTTATCTGTTTTTCTCTATATAGAACAGGCTGATTGCCGAGATAGTAATTGTAAAGGTAATCTATTTCTTCGGAATTTTGGGAAAAATCATTCAGAACCTTTGATAATTCCTTGCAGATGTTATCCCGTGTGATCTTTGATGCGTTTGTGTATAACACTTTGCGCCCAAAAGAATTGCGACATACCTGATTAAAAGGTTTACTGTTTTTCAGAATATCCTTCATGTTTTCTCCAACGAAAAAAGGACGGATAAACCGCCCTTGATACTTCTACAATTTTACTATATATCAAACAATTCAACTAACGTCAAGCACAACTTTGACATTTTAACCATATTTTCTGACTTTTACGTTAAATTTTCTGACTTTATGACTTTTTTCAGACATTTTAACGCCCGGTTGTTCTTCATATACACCGCATCCTTGCTGATTGAACGTCCTTCCCTTTTTGAAAGTATCTGTGCTATCTCATCCATTGGCTTAAACTCAATGTAGTGCATATATACTATATCCTGCCAATCCTCACGCGGTAATGTGAAGATTTCCGTTTTTGCTTTCATCTTCTTATCCGCAAAATCATCTATCAACCCGTCAAGTTCGTTTTCAGCAATGATGATCTTACACATCAGGTTCGCCAAACGATCTTCCGATGAGTTTTGAACACGCTGATCCAACGGCACACTCAAAGACACCGCCGCCGCCCGTAGTTCGTCTATTTTCTCCTGTTTGCGCCTGATTATCTCGTTAAGTTCCTTCAATTCTTCGTACATACTCACACCTACCTATACTCTACCCAACCACCACAATAATCACATAACCCGTATGTTTTTCTCACAGGCGCACCACAATTAGGACACCTTGCACCGTCTGGGGCCTCCATATTTGAATTAACCCACCCATCCATGTCATGTATAATCATTTTCATTTGAAAGATATCTTCTTTGTAAGAACGAATATCTCCTATATAATCAATCCTCATTCTCATAATTTTAGGCATACCTTTTAATGCCATGTTCAACGTAAAAAGTCTTGTATCTCTCAATAAGTCTGTCTTGAAAATGGTATCTTTATTTGCCTTAAATTCAAAATCAAGTGTTCCGTAAGTTGTGTTTACCCCTTGTATATAATGCTTCGTAGTATCATCAAGTGTTGCAACTTCTATCGTAGGATTGTTAATATCAATCGAATCCATTCTTGTAATATGGTTAAAATAAAATTTCTTTTCTTTGTCTATCTCGATATAGAACTGTAAATCCGATGTAGGTTTATATCTCAAACGATTCTGTGAGCCACAAAATAAACACTTTCCAGATTCATCAACAAAACCGCCGCATCTTTGACAATGAAACGCCACATCTGCACCATAAGATATTTCGTTTTTTCGTTCTTCAACTTCTAACATACTCACACCCCTTCAATGTAATGTGGCTCTGTGTCCGCTAAACAGGTAACTTCCCATGTATTTGGTGTGTTTAATATCGGGGATTCGTGCAATAATTTGAATAATAAATCATCGTCAAACTCTGGCTCTTTTAATGTGTATAGTCGCGTATCTTCTGCGAACACCGACCCACAATATTCACACCGCCCGTTATTCAGTTCCGCCCCGCAATTCTTACATTTCATTCCTTTTCTCCATGAACATATCTGATATTTTGAGGTAAAGCGTGTTTTTTCTCCGTTTAAGTCCTTTTGTTATGATTATGCCGTGTGCCCCTATCCTGTCACCCTGCCAATATATTAGTTGTACCTTATGATACTTAAACCTTGATATTCTCGGCATATACCCACGGTCTGTGAAAGTTAAAGTTATATATCCCGCAACTTCATCCATTCCTATTTCGGTCACTAGATTTATGCGTTTTCCATCTATATAGACCGCAACGTAACTAATCATTTCACACCTCACCTAAAAGGATTCATTATTACGTCAATTATGCCGTTTCTCTGCCGTTCGTACACCCTTGCGGTCTGTGCAAGGTTATCAATCGCATCATCCGTCTTGTTCTTACCTTCCGTAGTCCAGATATAGACGTGATTTAAGGCTAATTGATACTGATTTGACCGCGTATAGGTTGTGTTCTTCACACTTTCGTCTATAAACTCAAGATTTCCCTTTATCCAATCCGAATATCCGATTATCTTCTCTTCCTTGCTCATTCCTTCCGGCGCGGTAAAAGAAGTCATTTTGCATCTGTAATATCCTGCGTTATGCAGAGCTTGTGTTAGTTCATCATCAAATACCCGACCTATGCCGTTTCGCTCATACTGCACTTCGCTGATGTTGTGTGCCATGATCTTTGCTACAAGCATTGGAATAGACTTACCCTTTGTCTCTTTGGTGTAAACCCAATCAATGATAGGCTTTCTCTTGCGGCCTTTAACTTCGGCTACAATAACCATCGAAAGATAATCGCCGCCACCAACAGCAGGATCAAGTACACCGATGATCTTTTCAATGTGTTCGGCAATCTCCCCATTGAAGTAATTAAGCTCATTACGATTTATCAGGATCCCTTCACGGACAAACGGAGCTTGCTGATACTTCGCCATCCATTCAGGTTCATCAAGACGCTCTCGCATTTCACGGTAGTATTCCGTAGTGAATCCGTTGATAGGATAGTTAAAGTTTGACTCATCCTTCTCATTGAGTGCCGGGATTTTACGAAAGCGATACAACGGATCATCCCCGTGTAACATTTCCATGCGATATAAAGGGTCGTAGACGTTCCACAACGTACCGATCATCAACTCACACGCACCGGGGAACAGAAACTCTATGTCAATGTCAAACCCTAAATCAATATCTCTAGGATCAGGGTCAAATCCCGATTTTCGGTCAACCATCTTGTTAAGGTATTCCTGATATGTGTTCTCCATACGGGTAGGTGATAACGAATGTTCTCGATCACGAACTAAATCATCTACGTAGAGCCAACCATCCCATGAAACATCTATTGCACCCGTCCATGTGGCATCTATCGACCTACATGAAAGTGTCGAAAACCTATCCGGCTTATCAAGATTGATCGTGAAGTCCTCTGCGCTCTTATCCCTTATGACTTTCCGCGCGTTCTCATGCCAAAACTTATATATTTGACCGAATCGGTACTCCGATGTATCAATAAGGTTCAATAATTCCCTATAAAACCCTTTTGTCAGTACACCTGAATGACCGCCCATAGCACTGTGACTATTCGGACGCTTCATCGCCAACCACGTTAAACCGAATATCGCTATCGTACTCTTACCTACGCGCGCCGGGAGCGACACTCCCAAGAACTTGATTTTTCTGTTCACCAAGTCTTCTATGTCATGTGCTACTACCGACAACGGGTTCATTCTCGGAAGATAAAACCTCTTGTCCTGCGGTCTGTCTTGCTCCATGAAGAACATATAGGCTTCTAAATCCCAAAATGACCGAAGCAGACAAAGATTATAGAACCCATCAAGCAGATATGTACCGCCGTATTCCTTTGTCTTGCGTTCCATATCCCAAATATCCGTAAATCCTGCCGCCTTGACCGTGTTAGTCACTTTTTTCGCCGCTTGTAAGGCCAAATCTCGCCCGTATCTGTATTCTTTCAACGTGAAGATAGCGTATGTCGCATAATTAACATACGCTTCAAGCTCCGCTTCATTTACCACGGGTTTCTTGTCAAGTTGTGCCACAAACCCCTTGAGATCGTCTAATTCAGCCATCTATCCCCACATCATAGTCTTTCAGACTCTTTTGCGAATTGTATAGAGCTATATCCGCATACTGATCCTGCATACTTATGTCAGTTCGCCTAAAAGGACACTCGCCCGTTTTAGGTGTTTCCGCTAACGCCCTGCACATCCCTTCATGGTTTGCAAAGCACTCCCGGTTACATTTACCATTCCTTACCCAAATCACTTGATCGCTTTCCCTTCTTTTTGCGCTTATCTCTCTTCTCAATCCTTATACTTCCGCGCTCTGTGTCATTCCAATACCGAACCTCGATACCTCTCGCACCAGATCGCCGCAACATCTCATCAGCCAAAATCAAGAACCCTACCCGTTGCATTCCTTTACCCTGAAACTCTCGTTGATTGCATTGCCCAAAACCCTGACAAACTTCTCATCGTTCGCCAAGTCCTCATACCCACAATGGTTCAATATCCCGTGCATCATTTCATGCACTACCGTTGATTGCTTCATTTCGTCCGGCATTTCCTTATTGACCTTTATCAGACATTCCCGATAGTCTATCTGCCCAAAATGACAATCCGAATCAAACTCATCCTTTACCTCTACTACCTCATGGGGTACTCCGCATATCTTTACTCTCATCTTCTCTCCCTTCGCGTAAGCGAAAAATTTTTTTGAAATTTTAGCCCTGCCGCCATATACTTTGCGTATATTTGTCTAGTGCTTTTTGTGCATCTACTCCTTGCGTATGACACGCTTCAAGATAACCGCTTGTGTTTAATTCCTCTGCCGCTTCTATATATGGGCATCCATCGCAAGTGTTAACACCGCTTATTTCGGCATTTTCCAAATCTTCATTCTCTGAAATCGGCTCTATCGTGGTGTTAACACTTTGTTCGATGGTGTTAACACTCGTATTTTTCAGCATTTTTACCCCTTTTTCCGTGATCTCTATCTCCCCCTCATCTATCTGTCGCAGTATGCTCTCAAGACTTTTTCGGGTGATGTATTGTGCTAATCTGTCCTTATCCTCACTGTTTATGCGTATTCCGAGAGTTTTTGTTTTCTCTGTCATGGTGTTAACACCTTCCTTTCCTACGTTTCTTTGATTTCGGTTTCCGCAAATGCCCCTATTTCGTGGTGTTAACACCCTTTTTGTTTTTTGGGAACTTGAGGGGGTAAGCCGCCCCCTCGAACATTTGTTCGATACACCCCCCGGGGATCAATGGGACATACATCAGAACAACCTTGAAAGCGTCAACTGTGCGTGAAAGTCATCTTTATCGCCTAGACTAGCAGTCTATTTTTATGAGTGCTAATTGCCAACAAACCCCGTAATATCAAGGCTTTTCGGGTATGTCGATATTGTTCGCGATCCTCTTTAAGTCCTCAAATGATAGTGACTTCTTGACCGCCTCATGTGTTACGATGTTCTGCCGGGTGTATAAAAGCCCTGTTTCGATGTCATTATTTGCAAGTGTGAGTATTCCCAACGGGCTATTGTTTAACCTATTCTGTATATATGTCTTCCTTGCTGTTTGGAGAAGTTCACGCACGGCGGTTACATATTGACACGCTGTATCTATCTTTATCCCGGTTAACCGCTCAAAGCCGTATTGACTCGGGAGCGCGTTCCATGTCTCACATACAGCAACATATATTTCGATCATTGCTGTTATATTGTCCTCATTAAGTGCTATCTTGCTTACTCGTTCTCCTATCTTCCCGGCTTCCGCTTCCGCCTTAAATAGATTATTAAAAGCTACACGTAAAAAGCCGTTTATTTGGTTGCTATCCGGTTTATCGATCTGCATTTCAAGACAACAACCCCTTATGATGATATTTATCTGCTGTATATAATAATCGCTATCTATATATTCGATCACGTTCCCAACGTCTGTATTATTGCTCATGTCCTGCCGTCCTTCTTTCCTTGCTACCCATACCAAAAAGCCGTTAATATTGCAAGCCCTAAATGAAGACAACAAAAAAGAACGGGTTTTCTGTTTCCCGTTCTCTTCTGCTTTGCTCCGATCATCTATTATAATGTTTTGATTGTTTCCATTTATCCCCACTGTGCAGCTTTATATTGTGGCATACTTGCGATAATAAACGATTGTAAAATGTTCTCTAGTTCTGTTAATGCCTTGAAAAGCGGCGTATTGTATGTGGCATCCTCCGAGCATTGATGCAGATAACATGATAACAGTTTCAAAAGGTCAAAATGCCATTGATGCACTTCCCCGTCCCTCACATGATATATAGTGTTTATGTCGGGTTTTTCCGGCGCGGTCTGCCACTCTTCCGACTTATACCGCCCGCAATAAGCATCCATGTTAAAATCATGTAGCTTTTCAAAAACCTTTTGCCTACTGATCCCGGCGCGTGTAGTGTGGCAATCCCATAATTCACGGGTTAACGATTCAGGCATTGAAAAACCAAAATAGTTATATCCCGCCTCATATAATGCGCAAACAAAATCCGATAATTGAGCGATCCGCTCAGCTGATAACATCCAACATGACATAGTTTTTCACCCTCCTTCAATCTACTAAATATGTCCACGTGTTCAATTTACTTAATCCGTAACGCTTTAAATATGTATTTAAACGCTTTGTAAATGCCTTTTTTACCTCTATATATCCATTAAGAAGCGCGGCGCGTTCCTTGTCTGTTAACTCCTCTAAATCAATGAGATTTGACCACATACCGGGGTTGTATTCCGGTGTATTCCCTAAACGGCAATATCTAACCGCTTTAAGTTTTGAACCTGATATCTGGCCCGTGTAATGAAGGAACTTATAAAAGTGGTAGCTGTCATCCTCCAGGGCTTCAATCATGCCGTTAATGTCCTTTAGGTTTTCATTGATAAAGTATGATTCATTAGTCCGGGCGTGTTGCTCCATATCGGATGCCCTTTTTTGCCCCTCCCCGTCCGGGTCGATCCCATACATACCAAAACCAAAACAAAAAGACGTTTCTATCCGGGGTTTTTCTATGTCTGTTATATCCCCGTTTTCTAACTCTACGATATAACCTATATTTTTGCGGGCGTATTCCTGCATCCGTTCTGTTTTCCATACCTCATTACAGATAATGTCCATATAACGGGCTTTTAATTCTGCCTGATTATCTGTTATGTTTTCCTGAACCTGTCCGAGTGTCTGCGCAAATGTCAACCGCTCCGCAGTCTGTTTTGCATACCATATTTTTTTTACGCGATGCCACTTGAACCCCTGCCCCTTGACTGCCTCCAGAACATCCGCGCAGGGTTTACTATCAAAAGACAACTCGATCCCGTTTAACTCCTGATTGATTGATATTTTACACATATTATGCTACCTCCTAAACTATACTTATAATCTCGAAAACATCCGCACAACGTAACCACGATACAAACATACTGTATGTTTTGTGCGTTCTATGGTTTATGCCATGATAACCGCTGTAGTCCTTTGTTATAGTCCATATGTCACCGGGTTTTGACCCGCTCCCGCCTGTTTTATCCCTCATGATGATATGGTTAAAATTGCGGGGTATTCTGTTATTTGCCATTTATGCCACCTCCTTTTTTATTGCTGTCAAAATGTCCTCATTGAACCATTTAACACGCCATTTGTAATAGTCCTCTATTTCCTTGTTATGGTTAACAGGCAATAACAACGCCGTGTTGTTTTCTGCTATGATCGGCGCGCGGCGGCTGTTATACTTGATAACGTTTGATCCGCTATATTCTATGAGGTCAAGAAGATAAACCGGGTTTATCGCTGCCATGCCGTCAGGCGTCAAAAACAAATACGGGTTATATCTCAACTCCCCGCGCCCGGATGCCCGAACAACCTTGATATAATATTTCAGCTCTGCCACATCTATTGTGATGTTGTGAATTGCCTCTTTAATTGAGGGGGTCATCATCTGGTCAATATTAAAGGGCATTTCTGCGACTTCATAACCCATAAGATCATCAGTTAAAAAGATGCGGTGACCGTCTATAAACCCATAACCATAACTTGACGGGTGAGCCTGTCCAAAAGCCGGGCGAATATTCGTGTCCGCGTCTTTTATCATCTTTTCGATGATTTTATAGGGCTTTTTCGCGCCCTTCTTGGATGCTGCCTCTTCCCTGATATTAGCGCGTAACATTTCGATCGTTTTTTCAAACAATCCGGCGTAACCCGTGTAACGCTCCGTTGCTTCAATTTCCTTCTGTAATGCTGTTAAAATTGCCTGGTTGCTGTTCATGCTTTTACCTCCATAATTGTTATACTGTCATCTGCTCCGATTGCTTTTACCTCATCCGGCGTTAATTCTGCCGTAAATGTGAACCCGTCAAAACTAATAACGTATGTTTTCAAGTCTGCCCTCCTTCTTTTTTGCTATGTCCTGGACTTCCTATAATCAAAACCCCCGGCGCGTAGCTCGTTTATCCTGATCTTGTCGGCCGTTTTGCCGTCCGTCCTTGCTTCTTGACTACATATTACACCCTTGAATGTATTTATGCAATACTTTTTTTAATATCTTTACATAAATAGCATTATACACAAGTCAAGTTATCCGTATTTATGCAATATGCTACAATAATATAATTTATGTTGATTTTTCTTTTTGGGGGGTGTAGTATGATAGTGTAACTGTATTTATGTAATTATTTTACATATAGGAAGGAAGTGTAAAACATGGACAAAGAGACAGAAAAAAAAGCACTTGCCGCGCTCGAACGGCAAAAAAAGCAATACCAAAGACAAAACAACTATATAAAAGGAAACTTTGACCGGGTAAGCGTAACACTACCAAAGGGAACTAAACAACGGATCATGTCAACGGGTCAATCCGTAAATAGTTTTATAAATAATGTAGTGAAAAAGGAACTTGATAAAAAGGGGTGATTATATGAGATTGCAGGAAGCATTACAGCTTTACAACATCCCGTATATGATCGAGACAGAAGCAACCGCACCGGGATTCACTTCTTATAAGTTAAAACCAACGGCGGCAGCGGCTACAATCCAGAAGTTAAGAACCCGCCTGGATGATATTATTATTGCAACGGGTCAACGGCTCGAACTTATACAGGATCAGTCAGGGCTTTACATCCGCGAAAAGACAGCCGCAACGGTTTATAATTATTTTGATTATAACGGGTATATTGATTATAAAGACCCAAAAATACCTTTTATTGTAGGGTTCAATCAATCCGGGATCGTCCTTGATAGTATGGACGCGGCGCGGCATATACTAATAGCAGGAACGACGGGAAGCGGCAAAAGTGTATTTTTACATAACTTGATAACTACATTCTGCTGTAATTCGAATTGTTATTTGTATCTGGTAGACTGTAAACAAGTGGAGTTCTCTATATATGAAGATAACGCCTTGATAGCTTCCGATGTTTTCGGGGATCAATCCGCCGCGACTTTTACCGCGTCACTCGTTGACGTTATGGAAAAACGCTATAAGGAAATGAAGACCGCCGGGGTCAATGATTTTACAGACTTTCAAAAGATCGACCCGACCCAAAAAAGGCATATTTTAGTTATTGACGAACTCTCCGACCTTTTACACGATAAAAAGGCGGTCAAGATCATTATACCGCGACTACTACGATTAGCGCAAAAAGGACGCGCGGCCGGGGTTCATGTTATACTTGCAACACAACGCCCGGACTCGTCCGTTATCAATGGCACGTTAAAAGGAAACATGCCGACTCGAATAGCTTTTCGAACTATATCAAACATTGATAGCAGGATCATTTTGGATCAATCAGGCGCGGAACGTCTAGCCGGGAACGGTGACGGGCTTTATCTGCGAAACGGGGCTTTTAACCTTGAACGTGTGCAAAGTCCTTATATATCAATAGAGGATATCAAAAGAAGGACATAAACACGGGATCATCAGAACAAAAAGACCTTGATATAATATCAGGGTCTTTTTTTTGTGGGATCATCCAGGCGGCAGATCATCGGAAAAATCGAACATATTTTCTCGAACATATTTTCTCGAACGTCAGTTTTTAGGGGTTTTCGACCCCCCTTTTTTGACCTCAAAATGACGGGTGTTTTTTTACTCCGTTTGACTCGAACATCCATTCGACCCTCCGCGCGATAATTTTTTCCGGCAGGATCACGGCCTATTTTTTCGCTAGTACGCGACTTTTGGATTTCAATTAGTACGCGACTTTTCAACGGCTTCTCGCATAGCATCAAATACCATCTGCGCCCTATCGTGCGATACCCATACATATATAAAATCCTTATCATCAAAGCTCAATGAGTAGTTTGAAAACATACCCTGCCTTGCCACATACCGCTTCATAAGAAACTGTATCATCTTTTCAAGTAGTCTGTTTATCATCTTTGCTCTCCTTCCTTATCAGCCCCGTTTCAGGATCATAACCTTCGGGTCTGCGTTCATCCTGCCAATCCGTAAATTTTTCACGGCACTTCTTACTACTGTAATGGTAGAAGTAATATTGTACCGTGCTTACTGATCTTTCAAGTTCTTTGGCTATGTCTTCCCATTCCATGTTGTCTTCTTTGCGCATCTTATAGATTTTCCGCGCCATGTCCTTACGTCTGCCATTACGGTATATAACTTCGGGCTTCTTTACCTTCTCCGGCGGTCTATAATCATCACGCAACTTATAAAGGTCTGCGGTCTTGACGTACACTACCCAACCCCTGATGTTATAACCACCTTGCAGAAGTGTCTTATATAGCTTAAATGCGTGTACCTTGCTCCCGTGCAACTGACTTACAAGGTGTTCCGCATCATCCCTATTCTCGTAAAATCCGTATAAGTCATACCCACGTTCTGCGGCGGTACGCTCTGCCTGATTGTTGAATCCAAAAAAGCCTTGTGAATCTCTCATTCGCTCTCGTTCCCTTCTTACTTGTATGGCTCAAACGTATGCGCCCCGATATATAACAACCATTGATGGAAATGGCGCACTATTCTTTGATTGATTAAACTTTAACCGTCCTTTGATAAAACGTATCTCGGCTCTTTGATAAATGAAGTTGTGAAAGTATCTTGTATCTGTCCTTGCAGGAATAAGCAAAACAACAAGTGTGTTATCCTGTTTGCTCTCTCTGTATGCCTTTTCAACCCATCTATCAATCTTGCTATATGGCGGATTGCAGAATACTCTGTACCCCCCCCATGTATGCGATAAACCGTCATTTTCAGCCGTATAGTATTTATCGCACTTGTGGTTTATGTCGCTTGCACACGGATCAAGGTTAAAAGAAAACTCGGCATCCAACTTCTGATATACGTTATTTGGTGTCGCCCATTCGTCACTATTGCTCGAAAACAATGCTTTATTAACCATTCTCCTTATATCTCCTTCATCCGCTGTCCGATCATTGCCACAACCCGGTTAAATACCGCCTGACCTTCTTCCTGCGTCATAAAATTCATGCTCATAAGGAAGCGGATGTTTTTAACCGCCTGATTAACAAATCCCTGCGTGATCGCGTCCACTTTCAACCCTAAAGGCTCTAGTACGCGGTTTATGTCCTCTCCGTTTGCAAACTCTTGTAAGTTCATACTATTTTCTCCCTTTTCAGCCTATATCCCAATGCCAACCCTATCAGCATCGGTATCGTATCTGCTATAAATGCCACAAAATTCTTCATAAACTTTACTTCAAGTGGAATCCCATATAGTACGCTCTCTATGATTGTCTTTATCACCGCAATTCCCACAAATACAGCTAATATCGTGACAACTATATGTACTATCTTGTTCGTTTCCCTTTTATAGATTATTCCGCACATTATGCCTATAAGTATCTGTCCGGCTAACCATCCCACAGGAAACCAACCACTTATAAGCAAACTCTCTAGTACGCACCCTATCGCACCCACAAGTACGCCCATCCATCCAAACAGATAACAATAGACTCCGAATACTATATAGCCTAAATCCGTCTGTAAATGGCTGTTTGCAAGTAAAGGGATGTTCATTACACATCCTAAAACTACATACAGTGCTATTCCTATGCCTAAATATGCTACTCTCTTTGCTATACTCATTTCTCTACTCCTTCCTTTTTCTCCTTCATCTTCATGTATGCTCTTGCTTTCTTCTAATGACTTCTTTATCTGTTCTTCGGGTATATCAATTATCAGTTTCATTCCTTACACCTCGCATCCCATTCCTGCTTTGTTATTGTTTTCTTACACAAGGCATACCGCTTATCAATAGCCAACGGACACTCATTACAATGAACAAATCCCTTTTCATCACGTTTGCTATACTCCTTGCATATCTCTTTTTCTTCGTTGGTTAACCTCATTTCATTCCTCACTTGGCTCATACACACTACCGCAATACTCGCATATATCCACTTGGTTTATCGCTCCGCACCGCTTACAGTTAAAATGCTTTGGTGGTTGTATGCTCCTCAAGGTATAATTTCCTGTCGGATAGTCTTTATCCCATATCAAGTCTGTTGTGGTAAAAGTCCAAACATTATCATTGCCATATGTTACATGATTCATTCCGCACCTTCTTCCCTATATGGCTCCGGTAAAGGCATCCATGCTTTTACACACCAATACGCTCTTGCCCCCGTCATAACCCAATTTTTCAATTTCTTTTGATATTGTGCAAACGTTGTTCTTTTTTTTCGTCCATCATGCACTGTTACCAAATACGTTCCTGAATCTTCCGGCAACCTCTCACTAATAGGAATCCATCTTTCCTCGTTTGGTACTTCATCAATATATTGCATTATTCCGTAAAAATCATCCTCTGGCATTGACAACCTACTGATAAACCCCTTAAAATCATTTTTCCATTTTTCTGTTACTGTTATATCTTTTTTACTCTGCCTTGTGCATTTGCCATCAATATTGAATACACAATCACTTTTACATTCCATCACTTATCCTCACTTTCCTGTGGCGCAACCCAACGCCGACTAAAAGGCTTAAATCCAAACCAAGTATCTCTTGATTGTACTGTATTTGCATATGTTTCCAAACACGATGTGAGATATTCAGCCAATATATAATCGGGCGTATTGCATATAGTATCTATTCCGTTCTTGTTAAGTAATACTTGTAATTCTTCTGTAAATTCTTTTGTCATTCTTCACTCTCCATTCTCGCACCGCAATTAGGGCAATAGTTATCAATAAATTCGGGATATTTATAACTGATAGACAATTCTTGTTTTATATAGTCATAATTAGCGGGAAATTCTTTCTTTTTCCCACATTCAGAACAATGACATCTTACTTTGTCTAAATAACAATCAACTGAACCATCAATTATCCACTTCCCCAACCTCTGCGTGACGGGTGGTAATGCATTTATCATCTGTTCTAATGGTTCAAATGTAATATGATTATGCTTGTCAATATACTTTTCAAGTGCCACAAAATCAGATATAACATTCATCACTTCCGTTCGGCTGATAGTATCTCCGTGTGTCATAGTCGGATATTGAATAGTCATTGTTGGTATATCATCGGGCATTTTATAAAGTTTATTATCCTTGTCTATCCAATATTTAGGAGTCTGCGTGACGGAAGGTAACTGTTCAGCCTTGTGTAATATGTTCTCAACAACATCATTTACAGCATTTCTCCACTCTTGCATACCGTCTTGTGTATCTACAAACTCTGCACATATTATTTCTTTTACCGCATCACGGCTTATCGTATCATCACACGGTTCTTGCTCATAATCAAACCTTGCCTGTGCATATCCATTAGCATATCCATCATCAAATGCTTTCTGATATTTTTCACTATCGGCTTGTTTGTCTTGTACTGTCGGCTCTTGCGATAGTGCCTGTATTGCCATTTCAATGGCTTGCGCCAAATATGAGCCTTTATTTATCAAAGGATTATCTAATAACCCTTGTAAACATATAATTGCTTTTTCTCTTGTCATACTTCCTCACTTTCCGCCTTGTATATTTTTTACCATTTCATCAAACAATTTAAAGTTATCCCATACTAATGCACTCTCAAAAATTTTCTTTATCCTCTCCCTCGCACAATAACAAACAAAACCTATTTTAGATGTTTTACTAGATTCTTCATTAAATCCCCAGAATGATATAACTCTTATAGCATCATTTAATGAAATTTCATTCAAACCAATATTACGATAAACTTCATCTGCTAAATCATAACCGCCCATAGACTATTCCTCACTTTCCTGCGGTTCATCCCACCAATGGCAGTTTTCGCAATCTTCATCACATATAACAGTTTCATAAACTATTTCTGCTGTGCAGCCCAACCATTCCTCACTTTCTTTACACATCTTCTTATTGTAATTTCTATCTTTCTTATGATACATGGCATCTCTTTTTAATCTGAACAATTTGCCTTTTTCTCCACCTCTATCCAATAAAGTATTATGGCATTTTCGTTTTTTATTTTCGCTTGCCATTTATTTCCTCACTTTCTGCCTGTGGATGACAAAATCTATACAAAGGACACTCTTTATTGCATTCGTCATACGACTCACATACTTCATCAATTGTGGGTCTATTATCTTCAAGATATGCTTCCATTTATTCTTCACTTTCTGTCTTACGGAATCCAATTCTCACAATTATAGAGTGGTGTATAATCTTCTCTTGGTGTACCTGCTTTTTGCTTTATAACCTTTTGTGACTCATACGGTTTTGGTTGAGGCATCCACGCTACTACATTTTGTGATTTCCAGCCAACATATTTTTCTGCTGCATCATCAAAAGTTTCTTTCGCATCTGATTCGGTAGTATAATGGTCACTTCCTGTAAGATTGGTTTCACCGAATGTACACCAATAGTTACCAGATTTTTCAGGTAATTTCTCATTGCATGGAATCCATGTAGTCTGCTCTATGACTTCGATTGCCTTGTCCAAAGCATACCATTCAGGAAGTGGATGTCTTTCGTATCCTTCGCCTTCGATATATCCCTCTTGCATTTCTTTAAGGTAGTCAATAGTTATATTTGCTTCTTCAGGCATCATATCTTATTCTCCTTATATGTATCCGTCTTTCGTGTCTCGCAATCGGTCTATGGTTTTTAGATGTTTTTATTCCTTATTTCCATTTTTTTGTAAACCATAATGTGCTATGACTTCCTCGGTTATTTCTTTTCTTTTTGCTTTTGCCCATATATCGTTGCAATCACGACAATCTGCGGTGCTGCAATCAATGTCGAGATGCACTTTAAGTGGTGATACGGCAAATGGACAATTTCCTCTACCTATACTATTTTTAATCAATAGCAGCTTAAGGTTGATTATGTCTTTTGCCATCTCCAATATTTTACCTTCTTCTTTTGCCATGACCTCTGCCTTGTGTTCTGCGTTAAGCCATTCTTCAGTAAAATGAATTGCCCGTGTCTTATTCTGTTCATCAACACTGTGAATAAATACCTTGTTTGGAAATGTCTTTCGGAGCATATCATTTAACACGTCTTCGTTTGTCATCCCTTTATTTCCCTTCTTATGAAACCTTGATTTTATTCATTCTTCAATCATTTGCAATGACAATGTTCGCAATCACCATTACATTCAAACGTACCGTAAACAATCTCTGCTATACAGCCCATCTTCATTCCTCGCTTTCCTGCGGATCTGTATACTTCTTTTCAATTTTTTCAATATTATCAGCAAACTCATTCAAGGCTTGTGCAACTTCCCTTGATTCGTCAATAATCTTTTTCAGATTCATTTCTGCCGTGATTTCATATGTTGCCATTATTTATCCTCGCTTCCTCCATTTGGCTTAATTGCCTTTCTAAATCTGCCATTCTATACAATACGTCCTTTAGTATTTGAGCATTATAATTTACAGCGTTTGCAACTGTTCTTGTATCATCGTTCCGTATGCTGCCAGATATTGTCACAACATCTTTTGCAGTTGTATTAACCCATTTTCTTCGGCTCATTCTGCATCACTCTCCTTTCTCTCGCTCTTCACATATAGGTGTGACGGAAGGTAATTTTTTGATAATCTCGTCAAGCCTTATATTTAACGGATTATTGACTATATTAATTACCGCCTGTCTGCTGATAGCATCTTCGCAAGGCTGTTGCTCTAACAACCGCTTATAGTCTTTCAGCCACTCTGCAAGTTGTTTATGTTCTTCAGCACACTTTTGACAACCTTTATTTTTTCCATTCTCCAATGTCTTGCAGTCTTTAGTACCGTCACAATGAGACATCTCTAATTCACTTGCTGGACATAATCTATATAACTCTTCCTGCTTTTCTGCCACTTCTTCTGTGTGTTTAATTGCTTCTTCAAGCGTCATTGTGCCATCTCCTTAACCATAAACTTACGACCGCCGATCATAAATTCAACCCTGTCATTTTTATATCCGGCATCAAGAAATTTCTGTTCACGCTCTAACGCATTGATTGCCATATCGAGTGCGGTAAGTATCTCTATGTCGGTTTTTACAAGCTCACAATTATAACAATCCCTATTGCAGTAATCGTTTTTATTGGCTCTATTGACACATTTCTTTTCATTCTCAATGATTGCTATTGCTTCTTCAAGTGTCATTCCTCGCTCCTTTCCTGTGTGGCTCATAATCACAGTAATTATGGTTTATACAGTTTTCGCATTTTGTAGATTTACAGTTTACTTTTTTGCTATACTGTTGTGTGACAGGTGACAATTCTAATAACGCTCCTTCTATCACATCGCTATAGATGGCTTCTGCGCTCCATGCAACATGACCTTCACAATTCTGTTCTTCTGAGAATGTCAATCGAAATGTATTTTTCTTCACCGCTTCAAGCACCGCCTGTCTGCAAGCCTCAAACCCTTTGTCATATGCCTGTTGTAGTTTAGCGGCTTCGACTTCAAGCGGCTCTATCTTCTGCCCCAATTCATAGCCTAACTCGTGTAACTGCTCTATCGCTATGTCACGTTCCCTCATGACTTGTTCAAACACTCCACGGCTTACAGTATCATCACCTTCTGTTGGCTTCTGCGTGACGAAAGGAGCGGCAGCTATATATGCTTGTATATCTTCCTCTGACGGTGTATGTTTTAAGCCATAGTAGAAGTTATGTATTGCGGTCTTTAGCCAATCACGGCTTATCGCATCATCACAAACTTGTTGACAGATTTCTTTTCCGTCCTTTGCTTTTGTGATTTTATAAACATTTCCGTCTATGCCCCACTCAAAACGTTCGCACGGCTCTTGTGATAGTGACTTGATTGCCATATTACAAGCATCCTGCACCGACACGCTATGTTGTTCAAGGTATTCTATTACCCCTTGAAAACTCGCTAATACCTTTAATACGCCTATTGCTTCTTCGTTATTCATTCATTCACCCCTTCCCACGATCAACTCAACAATATCGTCATACGTTGTTATCTTCGCCATTTCCTTTGTGTGCTTGCTTACCCCGTCCTTTTGCACATATTCGCAATCGTCTATTTCTTGCGCTATTTCACGGGCGTTAAATACTATCGCTTCGGTTAATGCTTGTATATCCATCTGTTTCTCCTGTTATCCTCTCCAACACTTTTTTTATCCTCAAATCTTTTCTGCCTGTCCAATGAAGCGTATCTATGTTGTCTACCGTATATTTGCCATTACTGCACAACTGAATAGCCTTATTTCCGTCTATCGCGGTTACTATGCGCTTATTCTCTGGGTCAAGGTTATAGACTTCATATCCAACCTTGATCTCATCTTCGGTCTGTTTTGCATAATCGCACTCACCTACACAATGGCCATAAAATATAGGGTCTTTTGTTTTCTTACATTCTTTGCACTTCTGCTTCTGCTCAAATGCTTTTAACTTCACTATGGCCTTTGACGCGGTTAGGTCTGATAGTATCGCAAGATGATTGCCGGACACATCAAATGCCCTTAATCTTTCTTCAGGACTCATTAAACACATCTTCCGCGCACATTCCCAAGATTCATTAAGACCCTGCTCATATGCCGTTTTCTCTGTAACTTCATGGTCATGTATCATAGCATTTGCAAGTTTTTCTTTCTGTCCATCCTCATAACCTTGTTTCCGTTCGTTCTCTCTTAAAATCTGTATTCCGGCTATAATAACCATTAACAGTTCATCATTTCTCATATCCTCTAATTCTTTCATGCTTTCACTCCTTCCATGTAGTAGCTATGTCATACAGATTAACGTCCTGGCAAGTGTGCCTATCAAGCACTATCCCCACAAAATCATCCGCATTAAAGTGTTCAATCATTTCATAATTCGTAATGTTTATTCCGTCCTTAACATCATCTGCGGTACGGCATACATTGACCTTGCATATATCAAACTTCTCCGCTTCATGTGCGGTCTGCTTTACTACCGATAGCGGAGACAAAATCAGCACCTTGCCACCCGTCTTTTTGTGTACGCAATATGCCCACTCCAAGAGCATGAAACTTTTACCCGTGCCACATCCCGTAAGAATTGCACACTTGCCCTTCTTTAATGCCCACCTGACTATATCCCTTTGAAAGTCAAACAGTTTATCCGACAACCATTCCTCGGGTACGTCAAACCCTGCTTGTATCGTCTGTATTTCTTTTGTTTTCAAAAACTCCTTGTAGGTCATGTTGTTGTCCTCTCACTTATATGCGTAGTCCTCAAACCTCGGTACGCTCCAAAACACTATATTGTTACACCAACGCTGAATCTTTCGATATATCGGATCAGCGTGTTCCTTGTCATAAATCATCGGGTATGGACTTATGTTTAACTCCCTACACAACTGTATGCGGTACATATCTTGTTCAATCGTTGTGTCATAATTGCATAGTATGTAAACTAATACCCTTCCTTTGCCCCTGCTGTACCCGGTTTCTTTTATGAACTTCCGTAATCTCGGTTCAATGATGTCTTTGTCTTGCCACCGATCAAACGCAAAATGTATGTGATCTAACTTAATTTGTTTCAGCAATTCAAGGTTTTTATCTGTTATCAGCCGGATGTCTAAACCTTGATTGAAGTTTACTGTTGCCTTACTATCCGCAAGTTGTTGAAGAAGCTCTATGTGATCTTTACAAGCCAAGATGTTCGGATCACACAACACTATGTTCTTCTGTCCTCGCCAAAACTCCGATAAATCCGCTACCTTATATGAACACTTACCTTCCTTTGCCGCCACATGACAGAATCCACATCCTCTCGGACATCCCCTTGTTAAAAATCCGTATGCCGTGTCCTTCGTGTATTCAGGATAGAGCGAATAATCAGGGTATATATGCTCTATCTCATCAGGAAGCGGCTTATCCTTTGATTTATCGTAATGCTCTCGCCCCCCCCCCTAAAGAAATCGCATATCCCGTACCGCCTTTGATAATCTCGTCTGCATCAATGCAATATTCATAGTCCGGGGTGAATGAGAAAACCTTTGACATATAAACCTTATCCATATGCCCTGAAAACATCGGCTCATACCATTCAACGTGATCTCCCTGCGACTTGTGGTACGCACTTATCTTCATCAGCGGTAAATTTGGATAATTATGTCCGTCTACATCTATTAGTCCTATTCTCATGTAGCTATCCGTAATATCCTTCAATGCCTTTCCAAACTTCCATCATTTACCCACGCTTTCATTCATCATCTTGCAGACCTTATCAGCCTTGCGCTTATCTCCTATACTTCCGAATACGGGTATGTATGGGAATCCGCGCTTGTGACAGTAGTACGCGCCGTTTTTCTCTGATACCACATAGGGTTTTTTCATTTGTTTAACCTCTCACGCATCAATAAACTCCGCATTTCCGAATCCCGGCGTTTCAACTTCTTTTTCAAGTTCATCATTAAGGGCATCCTGCATCATTCCCATGTGTCTACCAACATTGAAGATAACGTGTGTATCTTCGCACTCTTCCAAATCTCGCATGATATTTTCAAGGTGCTTGTAGAATACCTTTCTTTCTATCTCTCTTGCTCTTTCAACTGTCATTTGTTTAACCTCTTAAATCCTTATGATCTTGTTGCTGTGTTCGTTTATCCACTCAATAGCTACATCTGCGTTTTGGCAGGTTTAACCTTTTTGCATAATCAAACAATGTGTGCCTTTTTATTCCAATTCTGCTATTGTGTGCATTTATTCTTCGTCCTCGTAATCCTCATAGTCATTATCGTAATCGTCATACTCGTGTTCACGTTCCCAACGATCACGGGCATTATCCCTTACCGCCGCGTTATGATAGGTTATGTAATCATCTTCTGTCTGTTCACTATGCAGCCAATCGCTTATGTAACTCATTCCTCTATCCCCCTTAATCGCAACTGTTCCCGATACACACCGAATAATAGTATTTATCCTCTATTTGGCAGACATTACATCCGTAGAATCCATATCCCCAACGAATAGCATCACTCATTTTTTCTTCGTATTCTGAATTTAATTTACCCCGCCATCCTTCGATAGTCGTCACACGCTCATACTCTTCTTTGCTGATTTCGCGGTAGTGGCTGTTTGTACCGCATCCATACCGGGTAAATGTTTCTCCATTCTCTAATGTCTGAATATTGATTTTTTCCATGTTCTATACCTCGCTTACCTCTAACACTATGCCGTTGCCGATCTCTACCGCCGCTTCGTATGCCTGTTCAATCTTGTTGTAGAATCCGTAATACCAAAGAGAAGCATTGTGTTCATCACGCCTTACAACCAAATATCCAGGTTCGGTAATCGGATGCGGCATATTATTTACTTCCGCTACAAGTCCATTTACTCTCATTCTTCCACCTCTTCCATGATCCGCTTAATGTGATCGTAAGCTACACTCTTTGCTATATCCACGCTGAACTTATCTCCGTGTGTTTTCGCTCGTTCAACCGTATCATCAGCAACGGATATAATTGCCTTGATCCTGCCTATCCTTGCTTCGCTTGTGTTTATCTTTGCTTCAATCAGTTCTTTACTCATCCTTACCTTCCCATCCTTCCTCGCATCTTTCGCTATACATCGTGCCGCATCCGTAACCTTCGCTTTCAGGATTGTTACAAATAAACTCGCTACATTCGTGATCGTAAATATTGAATTTACACGTTCCGCATACCTTTTCTTCTTCATCCATTTGCAAGTACCTCTTTCGTCAAAATCTCAATCAAATCATCGTCCTTCGACCATCGCAGTCTCTGTCCGCATTGTGAGCAGTACCGATTCCAGGGATGTACCGTGTTATTGCACTTCAACCACGGACATGTGTAGTAGTACCCACCGCCTAACTCATGTTTGATAGGTTTTCTCGGTATGGAATTTTGTATTGTCTTTTCTTCTTCTGTCATTTTTCCCTTATTATCAACTCGCCACCTAATGCCTTAACAATGTCCTGTGCCTTGTCGAATGTCGGTGACTGCTCTCCACGCTCCCAACGTCCGATTGCCGTTGTATGTACTCCTACCATTTTGGCAAGGTCGCATTGTTTCAAGTGCCGCTTTTTTCGGTTCTCTGCTATGTATAGTCCTATGTCCATTGCTACTCCTTGACCCTTATGCCCGTACACTCATAAAATTTATTTGAATCAAAATTCGGCAAATCAAGCACGGATTGCCTTTCTTCGTCCGTCAATTTATCCCACCATTTTTGTTTATCTTCTTGTGTCACACTAATCACTTTGATGTAACCGCCGATTGTCTTATGTTCTGGGTGGTTATCTTTTTCCTCGTCAGACATTTTTTCTGCTGGGATAAAATCAGAGTACGGATAAGGGCATTGATCCATAACGTCTTTAGCATGTGAATACAGCCAATCGTCAATAGTCCAATCACTATCTTTGTCGAATATTCGGATAGACGGCTTCTTTGCGGTGCAAAATATGCCGCTGTTCCTATTGCCGCTGTTCCAATAGCCGCTGTTCCAATCGCCGCTGTTACAATTGCCGCTGTTCCAATTGCCGCTGTTCCTATTGCCGCTGTTCCAATTGCCGCTGTTCCAATTGCCGCTGTTACAATAGCCGCTGTTCCAATCGCCGCTGTTCCTATTGCCGCTGTTCCAATAGCCGCTGTTCCAATAGCCGCTGTTCCTATTGCCGCTGTTCCAATAGCCGCTGTTCCAATCGCCGCTGTTACAATAGCCGCTGTTCCAATTGCCGCTGTTACAATTGCCGCTGTTACAATAGCCGCTGTTACAATTGCCGGAACTACTTAACGAGGTATTGCTTTTTTTGCGCGGCTTTTTGACCTCTCGACCTATCTTGATTTTGTTGGTGCAATACTTAAATTCATCATCTGTCTTGACATCACCCAAGGCTGTGACTTCGCAGATTCTTGTGTCTTCCATAGTCGGATAGAATCTATAACAATCCGCTAATGACTTGCAGAAGTGAAAGCCTCTCTCACACAGTTCTATTTTCCCGTCCATTTCATATGTATGCCCGATTTCGTATTGCATATCACGGCATCTTAAATCTTTATCAAATGCTTTATATCCCTTCATTTTCTTCTCTCCTTTACTCCTTAATAAAATCAAATATGTTCATTTGCGATTCTTGTGGAAAGTTCAGCATTTCATCCTTGGCTCTTTGGTAGAATGTCCTGTCAATCTCAAATCCGAAAGCAGAACGCCCTAATTCCTTTGATGTGATTTCTCGCTTCATATTTGCCCCATACAGACGTTTTTCTGTCTTACCCTATTACTTGTATGCCTAACACCCTAAAACTTGAATTTTGACTATCCTGCGTTTATTCTGCGACCTTGTTTTCAATCCGTGCCTTAAGCTCCCTCACACTTTCTTCCGGGAAGTGGACTACAAACGCTCTTTCTCTTATTCGGCTGGTGATCCGCTCGTCATAGTCAATCGTTTCGAGATTATGGTTACTTGTAAAAAACGTGACTTTCTTGTTGATATAACGGCTGTTGATAATCTGATAAAACTTTTCTCCAACCCAATCCGTCACTTTTTCAGTTCCAAAATCATCAATCACTAAATACTTGACAGATGCTAAATCGTTTAACAGTTTGCTTTCATCTTCTTCATCCTTATGTCTGTATGTCCGGCGTATCTCGTCCAAAATATCAAGGGATGTTGCAAACTTCACAAACTCTTTGTAAGTGTTTATTAACTCGTTTGCTATTGCCGTTGCTAACATCGTCTTGCCTGATCCTTTTTTATCACTCCAAAAGTACAGACCCTTGCCTTTTTCCGTCATTTCGTCCTTGTTTTCTAACCAGAACTTGACCGTCTTGACAATCTCGTTTGCTCCGCTCTTTCCGTCTTGTGAATAATATTTCAGCGAAAAATCTTTAAGTCGAATATCCTTGTATGTTTCCGGGATATCCGCAAATTTTAATTTGCTTTTCTGCCGTTGGTGTTCTAATATGCCACACTCACATTCTTTAACTGTGTTGTAGTTAACAAACATCCATCCCGTTCCGTGACATAAAGGACACTCAATCCCAGAGTCCGTCATCGTCTGCGTCTGCTTCGCCGGATTCGATTCGTCTGTTGATTTCATCCATTTCTCGATCTCGCTCGGCATTTCCACTACTGTATTGTTCAAGTCCTGCTTTGACATTTCCACTATTACGCGCTCCTTTCTTATCGTTGTAATTGCCCTCTAACACTTTTGAAAAATTACTCGGTAAGATGAACCAATCAAAAGTTATCATCCAACCCTGTTTATTTTTCCCTTGCAGAAAACTTGATTGTTTTATCTGCTCAATAGCTTCTGCAAAATCATCAAGGGTAAACTGTTTCATTCTCGATCTCAAACAAGTCATTCGTTTACTACCTTCGGATATTCTTTTCACGGGTGGTATTCCATAAACAGATAATTCGTTCCACATTTCAATGATTTTTTGTTTCGGGTCTGACTTCGAGTCAGACAAACTATCATTTATGATAGTTAAATCTATACTATCCTTACCTATACTATCCTTACCTATGCTGACACTTGACTGACATCTGCCTGACATTTGACTGTCACTTGACTGACATTCAGCATTTACAAGGGTTTTAAGAGATTGTATAGGTACTGTCTTATCTCC
>Ga0310695_10001407_pt1 | contig 57153 bp, 40 predicted proteins | sample RumenRJG_04DNA_FD_203882 | JGI IMG/M metagenome (GOLD analysis project Ga0310695, IMG submission 203882) | Bovine rumen microbial communities from Lethbridge, Alberta, Canada - RJG_04 (v2) (version 2) | ecosystem: Host-associated > Mammals > Digestive system > Stomach > Rumen | place: Canada...
TGAAATCGTACTGAAAAGGTTGACTATAACTTTTACTATATATATAATATATATATTATATATATAGTAATATAAATATACATGTTTTATTCGCATTTTTGGATTCTCATTTTTGGAAAACTGTAACCGTCACCGTCACCGTTTTTATTGTGCACGTTTTCGTACACGTTTGGGGCAGGAACTCTTAACATCGCATGTTAAATGTTGTACCTTGGCATTGTCAACGGAAGGAAGTCGGTTACCGACTGAAGGACGCTCAGTTACCGACTGAAGGGTGCTCAGTTACCGACTGAAGGGTGCTCAGTTACCGACTGATTCCAGCGACAGTGCGCACAACCAATTAACCCAATTAACAAACCCTTAAACACAAAACATTATGGCAGTAAACAATCCGCAATTCCAGATCAATGTTCGGGGAATCATGGGTTCACTTCAAATATTTCACTAGAAAATGGATCATTCAGAGTCCCCAGCTTTCTTTCTGCTGTAGCTCCCATACGCAAGTCAACGCCTGCTCCCAGCAACTCAGGCATCTACTCCGTTTCTGGCATTCGCCGTGCCACTCCTCAGGCATCAACATCATCAATGGCAAAAAGGTGGTTGTTGAGTAAATAATAGATCAGGGAACTTAATGATCCACTTGAAGATATATGTATTTGGGGCATAAGTCTCTGTGATTTATTGTCCGATGGACTGGCGGTATGCTAAGATTTTGTTTTGCAGGTCGGCATAGGCATCAGTGTGCTTATCGCACGACTGCTGATAGAGCAACTGCGCTTCGAGCAAGTCAGACATTCTGCAAGTGCCGGCGTGGTAATGGTCGCGATGGAGACGGAGGTTTTCCTCCGACTGTTCGATGCTGCGCTGGACTATTTGGAGTTGTTGTCGTGCCTCCACCACATCGTTCCATGCCTTTTGCATGCGGATGGTGAGCAGTTCTGCCTTGTCCTGCTGCTCGTCAATGGCCTGCTGGTATGCTATTTTCTTGCGTTTGATGGCATGGGAGCCGCCCCACCAATCGGAAATCGGCACGCTGACTGTGGCGAACACCATGCCGAAAGTATGTTTGTTGTCCAGCAGATTGTGGTAGTTGTATCCGGCTCCGACAGCCAGGGTGGGGAGATTCTTGCCTGTCTCCATCTTACGCTGTAGTTTGGCGACCTCTACCTGCTTATCAAGTAACTGGTACTCGGGGGTCGAAAGCAGCGCCTGCTGATGGTCATGTTTCATGGTGACAGGAATCTCTGCGTCTGCTTGATGGCTAAGTACAAAAGTGGTGTCGCTGAGTCCACAATATTGAGCCAGAAGCAGTTTGACGATACTGATGCCGTTCTGCAGTTTCAGCCGTTGGCTTTCCACTTCGTTCTGTCGTAACTGCACTTGCAACAGGTCGTTGCGAAGTGTCAATCCTGCACGGATTGCTACATCCACATCCTTATGAATATCCGAGAGCAGGGCATCGACGGCGGCAACGGTCTTCATCTTCTCCTGTAGCGATACCAACTGCCAGTAATACTGCTCGGCAGTCTTCTCCACTTCGTTATCCGATAGTTGCAGTTGCAGGCGAGCCACGTCCTCGGCAACCTTTGCGAGTCGATTGGCGTTGACAATCTGTCCACCGGCAAAGACGGGCTGCATGGCGGTGACACCCGCAACAGTGCCGTTCTTCAGCATGGAGACGCTGATGGGGTTGGACAGCGCTGCCAGTGCTTCAGTGGGCAAAGAAGTAGCCAAACCAGATGATAGCGAGGAGGGTATAGCCTCTGAAGGATTGATGGTGGTCTCCGCCATGCCTTTGTTGGCATTGAACCACAAACCTGTGCCGCTGACATTTGGGAAATACTTGGTGAATGCCTCCTTGCGCTGCTGACTCGCAGCCTCTACGCTATGACGGGCGTTGCGGACGGCAATGTTGTTGTGACGGGCAGAGTCGAGAATCTGCTCCAGAGTATAGGTCCTTTGGGCTTCGGCTGTGCCGTAGCATACTGAACAAAGGGCGATGGCTAATATTTTTTTCATTTTTTTACTTCGTTGATACTTTCCAATAAACGACGGGCAGCATGGTGACTACCATGATGAGCGAGCCTATGCCACCAGCAAAGATGGTGATGCCTACGGGCATCCAGAAACTGGATTGGGCGATTATCATCGGTACCACACCGACGGCAGTCGTCGCCGTAGTGAGGAAGATGGGTACCATACGGCGCTTGCCGGCATCGTAGGCAGCCTGACGGACGGCTTCGTTGTATGCCTCACGGTCAATGGTCCAATCACCATGTTCAGCCACATATTTCTTGATGAGGTCAATGGCATGTTCGAAGATAAGGATTTCGTTACGCATGATCATACCCATCAGTGTGATGAGTCCGAAGATGGAGGTCAAGCCCAGGGCACGGTTCATCACGCCCAACCCGATGAGTGCACCCGGCATCATCAGTGCGAGTGCTGCCATGCAGACGGTGGTGATGCCGTATTTCTTGAAATTGAAGAGCAGGAAGAAGAACACGATGAGCATGGCGATACTGATGCCGGCAAAGATCTGCGGCAGTGCCTCGTCACCGTACTCTATCTCACCGCCCACCTCACAGCGGACACCCTGCGGCAGTTGTATCTCGTCGGTCATGATTTTGGCAACGCGCTTCTCCACGGGAGTGGTATAGACCCCCTGTGCAAACTGTGCTGTCACGGTGATGCACCGCTCACCGGCACGGTGCATGATGCGACTCTCCGACCACTTAGGGTCAACGTGAGCCACCTGACGGAGTGGCACGGTGCTGTTAGTGGTGTGGAGTCCACTTGACAGCATACTGACAGGCGTTGCCAGTCCCAGATTCTGGATGTCGGAATAGGTCATGTCGCTGTTGTCCTTCACTACGATGGGCAGTTCGTAGTCGCCCTCCCACATCTGCCCGATGCGGAGGTCGGTGGATGTGGCACTGAGGGCCAGGGCTGCGGTGGTGCGGGTTATGCCCAACTGTGCAGAGGCAACGGGGTCGAGCGTCACATTAATAATAGGATAAGGCTGCATGAAGTCGGTATGCACCCACTCCAGTTCCGGCATCTGGCGCATTCGCTCCATCAGCCGCTCTGCCACCACATGCAGCGAGTCAAGGTCTTCGCCATAGAAGCGGTATTCCAATTCTGGCACCGACATATAGTCGAGCCGCTTGAACTTGACGTAGGCGTTGGGGAAAGCTTCGCTCAGTCGCGGCTGGTATTCGGCAAGCAACTCCAGCGTTGCCTTGTCCGATGTCGTGTTGACGATGAACTGTGCGAAGTTCTTACCGGCCATCTGCGGTGCATAGACATCCATGAAGCGGGGCGACGAACAGCCCAGAAAACTGGTGATGCCCGTGACACGCTCGTCAGGACGAAGAACCTTATACACTGAGTCTGCCACAGCCTCCGTCTCCGTGAGTCCCTTGCCGTCGGGCAGGAATATCTCTACCGCAAACTGGTCGCGGTCGGCAAAGGGGAACAGGCGCACTTTCAGCGTAGGAACGATGAGCAGCGATAGCAGGATGATGCTGATACCGCCACCGATGGTCAGCCACGGATGCAGGAATGTCCAGTCGAGTATGCGGTCGTATGTACGCTGTACCCATTTAGTGATGACATTTCCACCCGTACTTACCTTGTCCGGCTTGATGATGCGCACCTCCAGGAAGGGGATGACGGTGACCGCCAGCAGGAGCGACACCATCAGGTTGATGGTAATAGTCCAGGGGAAGTCCTGCAGGGCATCGAGGAACATACCTGTAAAAGTCAGCAGGAAGGGATAGAAGATGGCGCTGATGCACACCGTGGCAAGCATCATCGGCATGAAATACTGGCGGGCACTCTCCATAGCAGCCTCATGGGGCTCATACCCTTTGCCGAGATACTCCAAGTAGCCGTCGATGACCACAATCGAGTTGTCCACAATCATTCCCAACACAACTATCAGTGCCGCCAGCGTGACGATATTCAGTTCGATGCCCGCCATATACATGATGGCGACAGAGACAAACGTGCTCAATGGTATGGTGATGGCAGCCACAATGGCAGAGCGCAGCGGGAACAGTACCATCATGACCAGGATGATGATAGCCATCGAGATGAGCAGGTCGCGTAGGAATGAACTGACACTCATGGCAACGACTTTGGGTTTGTCGGCTATGCGGGTGATGGTGACATCGTCGGGCAAATCACTCTCGCGGAACTCTTGCAGCACCTTATCGACTTCCTCGCCATAGATGACCACATTGTTGCCTTCCTTCATCTCCATCGACAGCAGCACGCAGGGATGGCCATCCTGTTCGATGCGGCTACTGTTGGTGTCGTACTCACGCACCACATGAGCCACGTCGCGGACTCGGGCCACTTTTCCTGTGGTGGGGTCACTGAAGATAATCTGATTGGCAATCTCCTCGACGCTGTTTTCCGTGGGTTCTATGTGGATAGGCACCTGCTGGTCCTCATCGCTGATGCTGCCGCTCATGGTGGTGACGCCCTGCGCTTGCAGATGCGAGAAGAGCATCTGCTGACCGATGCCGTACGCCTGTAGGCGCTGACGATCCACGTAGAGTGAAATCTGTTCTTTCTGATCACCGAACATCTTCACGTTAGCCACCGTTGGGATGCGGCGCAGACGGTCGCTGAGATCGTCGCTGTACTTCTTCAGCTCACGATAACTGCGCTGACTGCTCTCAATGGCGATCAGCAGAGCCGACGTGTTTCCAAAGTCATCGTTGACCACAACGGCAAGTACACCTGCTGGCAACTGCGACTTGAAACTGTTCAGCCCGTGCTTGATTTTCGACCACACCTCGTCCTTGTTGTTCACGTCGTCGTTCAGTTCCACCATAGCGATACACATGCCGTTCTGTGACGTAGTCGTCGTCTTGGCACGCTTCACCTCGCCGTAGGTAAACAGGTGGCGTTCCAGCGGACGTGCCACCTGCTGTTCTATCTCTTCGCTGGTGGCGCCAGGATAGACAGCCACCACCACACCCTGACGGATGGTGGCGTGGGGAAACTCATCCTTGGGCATTACATACATGCCGTAGGTACCCAATACAAAGAGTATCGCGATGATGAGCAGTGTAATGCTATAGTGCTCGATTGGCCACTTGAGCCATGACATTCTCTCTCTCATAACTATAAATTATGTATCATGAACTAAAACACCACTTTCGTTCCCTCACTCAGTTTTTGATACCCTTCCGTTATGATGCGGTCGCCCATGTTCAGACCTTCTTTGATGAGTACATAGTTCCCTTCCGTTTGACCGATGGCGACAGTTGTGCGATGGGCTTTTTTCTGCTGATCAACCGTCCAGACAAACAGGTTGCCGTCGGCGTTCCTCTGCACCGCCATAACGGGAATCATCCTTCTGCTTACGGCTTGTGACCCGTCGGAAATGAAGCGCACACTGGCGACCATGCCCGGTAGCAGCCGCCGCCCTTCATTAGCCACGTTGATTCTGATATCGTAGGTGTGGGTAAGAGCATCCGCCGCCACTCCTTTTTCTATTTTCCCTCCTTTATAACTGCCATCGACTGCTTCCACCTTGATGCTGGTGGGGGTGTTGGTGTTGATGCCGCCTATCTCTGCCTCTGGTATAGCCACTTTTACCTTGACTGTCGAGACATCCAGAATGCTTACCACCGCCTGCGAGGGCAGTGCTGTCTCACCAGCGCCAATCAACTTCTTGCCGACGATGCCGCTCACGGGTGCTGTCAACCGGCAGTCAGTCAGGTTTTTCTTTGCCACTTCAAGTTGTGATTTTGCCTGAGCCACCTTGCTCTGTATCTCCACCCACTGCACCTCAGGCAGCGAACCGTTATCGTGCAGCATCTTGTAGCGTTCAAAGGCATCGTCAGCCTGTGTCATCTGAGCCTCGGCACCGGCGAGGAGGCTGCGGGCCTGTGTGTCATCCATCTCGGCAATCAGCTGACCGCATCCAACGGTCTGTCCTTCGTTGACCAGCATCCGACGGACGACACCCATGCCGGTAAAACTGACCGCTGTCGCCTCGCATTCCTCTATGATACCCACATACGTCTGGGCATTATCCACTATGCCAGATGACACCACCTGTGTCTTCACTCTCGTAGGGGCTTTCTCTCCACTTTCATTCTTTCCGCCACAACTGTATAGCATCATGACGGTCAGTAGTCCTAAAACACTTCTATTCATTGTCTTTTTTTTATTTTGCTGCAAAAGTAGTAGGAATTTTGCTATTTATCGTGTTCTATTTGGCGCATATTATTATAAATATGGCTGATAATAGACAAATCGGTCAAAACAATATCCTAAATGAATTTGTTTTTCGCCAAAAGTCCCTAACTTTGCACTCGAAATCAGACATAAGTATGCAACAAGAAGAAATATCGCTTTATTCCCTTTCCACTCATGAAGCGGTACATGTAGGGTACTCAGATAACGACATCGTTATTGTAGATAGCATCCAGCAGTTCGCCACCGTCAGTGATGCCCATGTCCAGATGAGTGCCATTGCTATCTGTACCAGTGGTCGTTTACAGGGACAGATGAACGGCCATCCTCTCGAATTGCGGCAAAATCAAGTTGCTGTCATTCCTGCTAATGTGATGATTACCGACCTGATGATCAGTCCGGACTTCAATTTCAAGGCGATGTTCTTTACCAACTGTATTCTTCAGAGTTTTCTCCGTGAGAAAATGAGTATATGGAATGAGGTCATGTACATACAGCGGCTCTATGTTATAAGTCTTAAAAATGAAGATATTCGCTTCTACACCAGTTTCTACGATATGCTTAGCCTATGTATAGAGAAGGATGCCGACACCCCATTCCGCTCTGATGTCATCCAATCGCTTGTGCGAAGTGCTATGCTGGCACTTTGCAGTGCTCTGAAGCAACAACTTCCAAGCAAGATTTGCCTTTCGTCTGACACCAAGACAAGCAGCACCCATTTCCAGCGATTCCTCGATTTGCTCCATGCCAGTGAGGTGAAACATCGTCCCGTGGAGTGGTATGCCTCAGAACTCTGTATTACTCCAAAATATCTTTCAGCCGTCTGCAAGTCCAGTTCGGGTAAGACTGCCAACGAGTGGATTCGCGAGCATGTGCTGGAGGATATTCGTTACTACCTCAAGTCAACTGACCTCAGTATCAAGCAAGTGAGCACGAAACTGGGCTTCCCCAACACTTCTTTTTTCGGCAAGTACGTAAAGGAACATTTCGGTATGACCCCTTTTCAATTCAGACATAATGAGAATCACCAGTGAATCAACAGAACTGGTTTTGATACCTCTGTGAAGTGTTCTCCATTTTCATAGTGGGAACAAGTCAGAAGGTTAATTTGAAAGGCTTTTTAGCTTGGGTATAACGACTGATTAGGGCTATCACCACTATTCTCTTAGAATGCCTTGAATGATGGATTGTCAACCTTGCGTATAGCCATACACTCCATCTCTACCAGCCAGCCGGAACGGCAGACGGGAGCATGGACGATGACATAGGGCTTGCCATGGAAACGTGTCTCATACATCTTGTGTACCAGCTGATAGTCGGAGGTGTCACGCAGATAGACCACCATATAGCACACGTCGTCGTAGGTGCATTCCGCCTCGGCAAGAAGGGTCTCCACATTCTCCCACATACGCTCCGTCTGCTTGACGATATTCTTGGGATATTTGATCTCGCCCTTGTTGTTGATACTTGCCGTACCGGAGATGAACACATGGCGGCGGTCCTGATAGTCAACACGGGTGCCACGCTCGAAGCTCACCCCGTAGTCGCTGGTGCGGTTGAGGTGGGTAGGGGCATAGAGGTAGTGTATCTGCTCCTGCTCGATGCCTGCGATGGCATAGTTGTCCATCTGCGACAGCACGTTAGGGTCAGCCTGTCTGCCACCGATACCCGTAGAGGCGATGAAGTGTGTGTTGACGGTGAGTCCCTGTGTGAAGAAGAACTGGTTACGGGCACGGACGACACCCCCGTAGTTAAGGTCCACGTCATTGACGAAGAACCAGGTGCGGATGCAGTTGTCCTTCAGGGTACAGCCCTCCTCCAGCAGTTGCATGTTATACTCGTTGAAGAGCAGACGTGTCTGATATTCGGAATTGGCAGCAAGGTTATGGGCACTGCCGTTCCACAGGTGCTTGAAGCCATTGTGCTCTACGGCATAGAGACCGCCATGGGTGACAGATGTCCTGACACCTGTCATGAAATAAACCCACAAGGCAATCTTCGTACCGTCAAGGGGAGCCTGCTGGATGATGCTCTTGGCACAGTCTGTCATGTCGGCGACAATCACCTCGTCCTGCTGGTTGGCGGCATCACTGAGGAAATAGCGTTTGAAAACAGCCTGTGCACCAGGCAGTTTCTCCTCTACCAGTGAGTTATAGGCATTGAGTACCGCCTCTAACTGGTTGGCGAAAGGAAGTCCTGGTTCACTGACGTGAATCATTGCATGAAATTCCTTTACTTCTGTCCCGTTGTCAAACTGATATATCTCAGCGTATGCTTTCTCGAATGTTATAGTATGGGTATTACTTTCCATTGTTCTTTTATTTGCGTGCAAAGGTAATGAAAATCATGCACAGAACCAAAGAAAAACTTCTTTTTATGCATAGCTGTGCATGCCACCTAGGAAATAATTCACACCAAAATAGGTCATAAGGATGGTCAGGAAGGCAAGTGTCATATACAGATGGTATAGAGTTGGCTTGCGGAGGAAAGGCAAGGACTGCTCATGGACACCTACGGCATAGATCATAAAGGTGATGAGTGCCCATGTCTCCTTCGGGTCCCAGCTCCAGTAGGTGCCCCATGACACATTCGCCCAGATGGCACCGATGAAGATGCCGAAGCCCAGACAGGTGAGGGCAGGGAAGAGGAAGAGCTGCGACAGCAGTTTCAGCTCCTCTGCCTGCCGCCGCATGATGAATGCGGTGATGCCACAGATACAGGTCAGTGACAGCAGGGCGAACGACATCATGATGATGCTGACATGGATGGTCAGCAGGGGGGAGTTGAGGACGGGCATCAGATGACTGATCTGCGGGTCCATCTGTGAGATATGGCTCACCAGCAGGAAGAAGCCCGACAACAGGAAACCGAAGGTGAGCATGATAGGGAACCAGCTGCATACGATGAGTGACAGCAGCATGATGCTCCAGGCAAGGAAGAGCATGGTCTCGTAACCGTTCGACATAGGGATAGTTCCCGTGATGATCCATCGCAGGGCAAGAGCGTACGACAGGGCGAGGAATGCCAGTAGCAGGAAACCCCGCTGCCACCAGAATGTGGGACGCATCTTGTTGAATATCAGCAAGAGGAACGAGAGGATACCCATGGTGAGACATGCCATGAAGAGGATGGTGGCAAACGCAACCTTATTATATATACGCTCAGCCTTGACCTGTGTGTCAGTAGGCAGGGAAGAGGCTCCGAAGGTCTTTTGGTAGTCCTGCATCTTGTCGAGGAAGGCATTGGCACGCTGGTAGTTGCCTGCCTGTATCTCTCCGTTGAGAAGTGTGAATACGTCACGGATGTATTTCCGGTGTTCCTCGTCCATCTGCTCAGGAAGGTTGTCAGTGGGGGCATACCAGGTGATAGTACCTTTGTCCTGATAGGGCAGGAGTTTCAAGGGCGTTCCCTTGTGCAAGTCCATGATGAGCATGAGCTTCTCGTCCATCTTGGCAACCTGTTTGTGGAAACTCTCCTGTTGCTGTCCTTGGTAGAACTCCTGGACGTAAGGACCGAGGATATAGCCGTTCTTGCCGAAGAAATAGTTCATGCTGGCATAGTCGGGGATACCGAGGCGACCTTTCAGTTCTCCGCCCTTCACCTTGATGACCGGTTCTTCTACCCAGTCGTCGTGGAAGAAGACAAAACCGGTGAGTACCTGTTCGGCAGAATATTCCCCATACGAGCGCTTGCCATAGAGCTTCTTGGTGAAGTCGATGGCGTAGGTCTGTACCGGACATACCCGGTCGTTATATACCATGAAGAGTTGTCCGAACTTCTCGGCAGTCTCCTGTGGCAGTACACGGGGGGCGGCGTGAAGAGGTGAGATGGAAGAGGTGAGATGGAAGAGTGCCAGCAGCATCATTCCCCGTTTCAGGAGCGGGGAGCGAAGCAGTCGGCGATAGGTGCCCTTCGGGTCAAAGAGCATCCAGATGAGGGAGATGAAGAGAAGGGCATAACCCAGATAGGTGACGGGGATGCCCCAAGGGTCACTGTTCATAGCAAGGATGCTGCCTCGCATATCCTCGTCGAAGCTGCTCTGATAGAGTCGTACGCTATGGAAGGAGGCGATATTATTCATGGAGATCCTCTCCTGCTTCTGTTCCTTGCCGTCATCCATCGTGATGGTGGAGACATAGTCGGCAGCGGCACTCGTCCCCTCATGAAACTCCACCTCGAAACGGTCGAGCCTTACTGAGAAGGGCAGGGGGTGCAGTTGCATGTCCTCCGTCATATAGCGGTCAGTAGACTGACCGGTGCGCAGGTATACAATCCCCTTCTCGGCGGTGAGATGCGTCAGCAAGGCACCGAGTAGGATGACGACAAACGACAGATGGAGGGTGACGGCAAAGGCACGGCGTACCCGCTGTTTGACAAAATAGCCGACGGCAAAGGCGGTGAGGATTGCCCAAAGGGCGGAGAACCACCAGGAACCGTAGATATGCTCGGAGACATAGGAGGTACCCTGGTATTTCTCAATAATCGTGGCGACAGCCATGACGGCTATCACCACGATATAGAATGCTATGACAGTTTTCTTCATATTGTGCAAAGATACACATTATCTGCCATTCAGGCAAGAAAACAGTGTATTAAATAGATTCAATGAACTTCACGACAGCGTCACGGTCAGCCTTCGGGAGGTTATAGAACTGTACGGCGGAGCTGTAGGCATCCGACTGCTTGGAGTAGGCATGCCACATAATCGCCTCGATGACGGTACGGGCACGGCAGTCATGCAGACGGTCGTCAGCACCCGTCAACTGACGGGATAGTCCACGTCCCCAGAGTGGGGTGGTGCGGCACCAGCCTGTACGGATGTCGTTCTCCATGAAGAGACGGTGCTGTACCATATCGGTATAAGGCCATATCTTCTGGTAAGGATATTTGGGCAGCATCTCACTGGCATCCTTGCCGATACTCTGCGCATAAGCCTTGATGCTGGCATCCACCCACATATTGTCGGCACCTGTTGTCCAGGAAGGACGGTGACACTGGGCGCATCCCATCTGTGTGAACAGCGTCTTACCACGTTGCACGTCCTTGTCGTCGAGGTTACGGGCGGCAGGAACGGCAAGTCCGCGGTGCCATACCATGAACTGGTAGTACTGCTTGTCGGACATCTCCTCCTCACCACCATAGTACTCGTCGTTCAGCAGATACTTCTCGAAAGTGTCTTTGTAGGCTATGCTGGGAGTATTCAGCACCTCATAGACACGAGCCCTGATGCCCTCGTCGGTACCGTCGGCATAGTACGGGTGCAGGATGCTCAACGGAGAGGCACCATGCTCCTTGATATAGGCGATGACCTCAGCGTCCTCACTCTGAGCCTGAGCCCATGCTGTCGTGCTGTAGAGCCAGTGGCGGTCGGAGCGTGTCACATTGGTGATGTTCCAGATAGCGTTGGCACCGGCACCATCCTGCAGTGAGCCACGGGTCATGGCATAGGTGAACTTCTTCACGATACCCTTGCCGCCATTATGGCTTTTGGTGTCATTATAGCCAGCACCATAGTAAGCAGAGGCTGCAAAGTCATTGGCAGCCTTGTCCCATATAGCGGGGTTCAGGTCTACGTAAGGAGCCTCCTTGCGATACTGCTCACGCATGTCATCATCGCTGATGGCGTCAATAAGTCCAGTGCCATAGACACCAATGGTAGACTCCAGGCGTACCTCATAATTGGTAGGTACGGGATTGGTGTTGAAGGCGGTGGCAGGGATAGTCACCTCAGGATAGATCAAAGCATATTTCTCACCGTCAGGGAAGGTCATGGACAGACCACTTGGCATCTTGGTCACGTCTTTCCACTCAATCTTGATCTGGCTCTCGTCGATAGGAGCCTTGAAGGGAGACATTGCCTGTGTCTGTGGCATACCAGTTACCTCAGAGATATAAGGGGAGTTGCTGGTGGTGTAGCGTACACCATCCTCTGTATATGCCTCTGTGGGGTGATAGACAACCAGCAGGTATCCGTTGCCGATGGTGTTGGCGCGATATTCTGTCTGGCGCTTGCCGTGACCATAACTGGGGTGACAGGCGATACAGCCGTTGCGTACCCATGCGGGACCGAGTCCCTTACGGGGTGCTACGTCGAAGGTGTAGAGATGCTCGAAGAAGTCCTCACCCGTGTTGAAGTCTTCCTCCATGGCTTCAGCGGCAGGAGTGATGGCTGAGTAGCTTGCCTTTTCCGTCGTTCCCAACTGACCGCCAGGATACCATTCCTCGGCGGTAAACACGTCGTTAGCCTTGCCAAAGGCACTCTCCTCTGGTGTCAGCTCACCGATTCCGCTTGGCGTGTTGTCATCAGAGCATGCCGCCAGTGACAGGACAGCAAGTCCGAGCATCACTTTTGATAGGTTTTTCAATTTCATCATATTACTTATTTTAAAGGTTATATTTTTTAACGGCTGAAGCGTCTCACCTTTTTAGGGTGAGGCGCTTAGCACTAAATAGTCTATGTCTGTCTATTTAATCCCAGTCATTATCATCTTCGAAATTAATATTCCAGATGGTGCAGCAATACTTTACGAAAGGAGAGGGCATATTGCTGATTGCCTCGATAGCGCGCACATAGGTGCTCTCTAAGTCCTGGTTGACACTCTCTTGCTTCACACTGGCAAAGAAAGTGTGGAAACTGTATTTGTTGGCAGTCTTATCAGTAGAGCCCAACCAGATATTACGGATAGAGCGGATGTTGTCACGGAAGTCAGCAATAGAGTTATAGCTGTAAGGTGACTCCACGTATGACACGTCACCGGCAGAGAAGGGATTGGCAATCTTTGCGGTACCTACCTCATTGGCAATACCTACACAGCTGCCCTCGTCGTCAGAGAGTACCTGAGCAATCGCTGCCTTCAGTGATTTGAAAGTGCTCTTGCTGTTAACACCAGCGCCTACCAGATTCTCACCATAGCTCAGTCCGTTCTCTGTGGTATAGTCAAGACCAGCAGCCTTTACGACAGACACGCGGCTGGCATTTGCCGTTGTCTCTCCCTCCCATGCTACCTGTAGCTGGAAGCAACGCTGCTTCAACAGGGTGCAGATGGTCTGGGCGTATGCCAGTTCTTGCTCACCGGTAATCTTCTCGAAACCCTTATAGGTGTCTGTTCCTTGGAACTCTGCGACCTTACGGGGCTGACCGTCACGGAAGAGGATGAACTCCATAGCATGGAAGCCGAGGATGGTGGCATCGTTCAGCATCTCTTCACTCATGCCATTGTTGAAGTAGCTCAACAGCAAAGAACGGTTCAGAGGCCATGAGTCGATGGTCGGGTCAATGTCAAAGTCTGAGGCGGCACCCATCAGGAAAGCCTCAGAACGTTCCCAATAAAGACGGGCAGCCTTGAAGTCCTCACATGCCTTGTTAATCTGGGACTGTGTGATGGTGCTGACGGTGAGACCCTTCAGTGTCTTTTCCAAGTCCTCTACATTGTCAGCGAGATCGGTATAAGTTGGTACGATTACATTGTCAACTATGTTGTCGAGTACCAGATACAGATAAGACTCTTGAACGTCTGTGAGCTTAGAAGCCGTAATGACAGCGTTGGCAGCTGTCAGCTCATCAACGAGATCAGTGCAACCTTCAATGGCGGCATTACCAAAAGATTTATCATTGTAACCTGTTGTATTGTCGGCATAAGTATCTTTGTCAACAATAGGAGATGTTGTCACGATATTGAACTCGGTATTATCGCCACCATCGTCTTTACCACCATTTTTGTTGTCATCATCACCGCAAGCAGTGAAGGTCATTGCACCCATCAGGGCTGCGAACGAGAAAATCAAGTACTTCTTCATTTTTGTTTGTGATTTATGTTTACATTGTTTTTTGTTTCAGTTCATCCAATTGCTGCTGCAGTTGGTTGATGCGCTCATTGAGCTTCTGTACGTCATACTGCTCCTGTTGGGCAAGCTTCTTATGTCCAAGGTCAAAGAATCCCTCATAAGCGACACCCAGATTAAGGGACGGCTCGTCATTATAGATACTCTTGAGGAAACGGTGAGAGTATTCAGCCTTCACCACTACCTGTTTGAGTGGATGGTAGTTGAGACCGAAGGCAAGACGCTTCACCTCCGTATAGCCATAGTCTGTGTCCTTTGTCTTGCTGGCATAAGGATTATACTGCTCGTAACGTCCGAAGATATACATCTTCTGGTTGTGCTTGCGTGTATAGTGAATCTGTGAGAAGATGTCATAACCTGCCTCTATACCGATGGCATAAGCATTCTTGCTGACAAAAGCTGAGTGCTTGTATGGTGACTTGGAGTTCAGACGGTTATAGACATACTTCAACTGCTCGGCATCACCGAGATAACCATAGTCTGCCTGTCCGCGGACAATCCAGTTGTGGGCATTATAGGTGAAGTCGATAGAGCCGATGGCTACCACTCCCTTGTATTCGTTATCCACGCCATTGGCATTACGGGGATAGCTGTTGCCGATGCTGTGTCCATAGTAGCCACTCAGACCGATACGCAGACCGGGAATGGAGTAGTTGTCCATACGCAGGGCAATACCGTATTTGTTGGCAATGTCAAACTCCAATGGTGACTTATGCCCTTTGTGAATCCAACCGGTATTCGTGAAGTGGTCGGCATTCAGTCCGGCAAGGAACTGTGCCTCATAGCGGAAATCCTTGTAACGTCCCCAGAAAGAGATACCCGTCTGATGCCATGTGGAAGGGAGAATGGTGTTCTCACCCTCCGGGCGGTAGACCGTGAAGAAATTGAGGGGCTCATGATGGGCATTGTTCAGACCGACAGGTACGACGATGTGTCCAGCACGGATGTTTGCCCATTTGGCGAAAGACTTCTGAATCCAGAACTGCTCCAGCTCTACCTCTCCGCCTTTCTCCGTCTCCTGTTCCCATTCTCCGCCTTCCTCGTCCTCTTTCTCATAGGCGATACCATTACCGCCATGCTCGAACTCAATCTCGGTGCCTAATGTCCACCCTTTACCGAAGTCGTAGCCTAAGGCGATGGTGAAATGGGGAATGTCGAAACGACCGTGGCTGGGGTCATCCTTATGTGCTTCAGGCTGACTGTAACGGCTGACATGGTCACTATAGAAATTACGGGAAAAGGCTATTTCACCATAGCCACCGATACTAAGACGGTCCCAAAAAGTTCGCTGTGAAAGACTGTCATTTTTGTTCTCTTGCGCACTGGCTGCAAAACAGGTGGCAAGACATACGAGTGTCAATAAAACTTTCTTCATCATATTTGGTTTATCCTTATTTCTTTTTCCGCTGCAAAGGTAGATTGTTTTACGCTTTCCTACAATACCTAAAAATGATGAATTTGTTTATAACTATTGCATGAGTCCCGTAAATTCACTACTTTTGCATCGTCAATATATAATAAGGTATATAAGAGGTATGAAAAATCTGAAGATGTACGAGCCTGAAGATAAGATGATTACGCTTATCAAGGATAACTATAATCTTTTGCAGGCACTGGGTAGTTTCGGCATTAACCTGGGATTTGGCGACAAGACCGTATGGGAGACTTGTGAGATGAATCATGTGGATACCTATACCTTCCTTGCTGTCGTCAACTTCACCATGAATGGCTCAACAAGCAAGGTGGATGACGATCAGATTGATGTGCGTACCTTGCTCCATTACCTGGATGCCAGCCATGCCTATTTCCTCGATTATCAACTGCCGTCTATCAGGAGGCAGTTGGCGGAGAGCTTCGATGAGAATGACTCCCTGGGGCATCTTATCCTGAAGTTCTACGACGGCTATGCCCGTGAGATACAGCGTCACATGAAATACGAGGAGAAGACCTTATTCCCTTATGTGATAGCATTATTGGAGGGGCGTACGGTGAATGATTATAATGTAGAGACGTTTTCCAAGCATCATGAGTCTACGGACAGGGCATTGCGTGAGTTGAAACTGATGATTATCAAATATTTGCCTTCAGACCCTCATAGTAATAATAAATTGACGGCAACTCTCTATGATATTTATAATAATGAGGAATGGCTGATGCAGCATGCAGAGGTGGAAGACAATATATTCGTGCCTGCAGTCCGCCGTCTGGAACAGCAGCAGAAGCAGAATACGGTGACGAGGAATATCTCGACAATGGTGTTTAAGGGAGGACAGGATAACAGTGAGGCGTTATCAGACCGTGAAAGGGATGTGATTATTGCTTTGGTACAGGGCATGTCCAACAAGGAAATTGCTGACCATCTGTGTATCTCTACTAATACCGTTATCACACATAGACGTAATATCGCCCGTAAACTGCAGATTCATTCCCCGGCGGGTCTGACGATTTATGCGATTGTCAACGGGCTGGTTGACATCTCTTCCGTAAAGCTGTAATAACTATATCTTATTGATGTCTACGTATCCGTGCATCACTGCATAGATGGTGAGTGCGGACACGCTTTTCATGCCCAGTTTGTCCATGATATTCTTGCGATGGGTAATAACCGTGGCGAGTCCGATATTCAACTTATCAGCTATCTCTTTGTTAATATACCCCTGGACGATAAGTGACATCACTTCAATCTCACGGTCGGATAGGATTTTCTGTTGTAAGACCTTTGGCATAGGTGGAAGGTTCTTCCCACCGCCATGGGCATGCTGGGCAAGCATCAGAAGCTGACGAATAAGCTGTGGCTCTGGTTGATTAATGCAGAGACTGTGAAACTCTGACAGTTGTGCAGTATCTTCCAGCTGTAAAGTCAGTACTATGGTCTTACGCTGTCTTTCTTGGAAGAATTGTCTCTTCTGTAAGACAATGTCCATTGCCACAAAATAGTGAACATACCTATCTGGTTGGTTAGCTTCCAGTTCAGCAAAGGAGCCAAACGTCTCAACAGTCATGATAGGCATAACATTCTGTAGAATCTGTTTCAGACCCAATGTTGCCAATGTGTTGCTGTCAACAATGGCGAGTAACGGTCTTCCTTGTGGCATAGGGATGTGTTCCATTTCTTCTGTGACTTACTGCTTATTCATGAAAGACAGTTTGGATGCCTGCTCCAAAATTATTTGTGCCATGTCATTGTTATGTTCTGAGGCACCATTGATGATGTCGAACATCCATCGGAGTCCCAGCTTGCCTCCATCATTCTTCAGGATGTACACGATACAGATGTTCTGAATTCCGATATTGGAGGAGAGAATGTCAATGTCTGTAGCCCCTAACTGGAAGAGTGCCAGTTGATAGGCATCATCAGAATTCTCTTTAATTAATCGCTCGATATCACCTAATGTGTTCATGCCCATTTCACGTAACAGGTGAAGATAGGACATGGGGGTAGCCGGAAGTAGCTCCGCCTGTGTAATAGCGGCAATCTGCTTGTTCAATTTGTCGAATGGCTGCATGTCCATATAGGAGCGGAAGGTGTCACCATCGAGTGGTATTTCTTCCAATTTGCCATCCTTCACAAGACTCTCAATACGTCTGCGGTAGTCACTAATGTCTGTACGGATGCGGCTAAACTCGTTGTCTGCCAGTTCCAGCATGCCGGCAAGGCGGCTGAGGTTACGATGATATTCTATAGGTATCTCTATGTCGTTCTTGTAGCCGATGTCATGCTGGATAGCAGACCATACATGTTGAAGTGCCGTGCGCATCTGTAATTCAAACGGGATGTCGTTTAGCTCAGGGAACTTCTCGTTGTAATACAATGTTTTGGGCAGCTTGCAGATGTAATGTAGTGAGTTGTAACCGAAACTGTCGTATTGATGCATCTTGCGCTTGTCAATGGAGTTTGACCAGTCGATATCGAACAATGTCTCTGCCATCGACGCGATACGGTCCACGTCTTCATTATAAAATGTAATGATACGAGCACCGATGATATCAGTGATGTTATAAATAGACTGATATTTAGAACCTTTCCGTTGTAGTTTCCCTGCTAAAGACTTTTCCGTCTTTATGCGGGACTCCATGGAGTTCAGTTCAATACCAGATTTCTTGACCAACTCACCAAGTTTCTCCATTACCACCTGCTGAAGAAGACGGTATTTCGGAATAAGATCCCGATAGTCTTCTAACAGCATGGTGCAATGAATATCCAGTCCGTATTCCGTCATATCCTATTTAATCTCAAAGAGATTATAGAATCCAGTCATCATAAAGACTTTCTTTATCTCGTCATTGATATTTTTAATAATGACCTTACCGCCTTTTGCCGCTGTCTCTTTTCGGAGACTTAAGAAAAGACGAAGACCAGAACTGCTGATATATTCCAAATTGGTGCAATCCAGAATAATCTCTTTATCTGCCTGCTCCATTAGGGGCTGCATGTCTTTAGTTGCTTGAACAGCAGCGGGCGTATCAAGACGACCACTAAACTCGGCAGTATAACCGCCATTCATTTCTTTAATTTCGATAGTCATATTCTTAAATATTTATTGATTTTTAATGTCGAATAAGGTGTTGAAGCCAGTCATTTGAAACACCTTCTGAATTTCTTTATTGATATTCTGTATAGTTACTTTACTGCCTACTGCAGCAGCGTTCTTACGGATGTCCAATAATATACGCAGACCAGAACTGCTAATATACTCTAAATTTGTGCAGTCAATGATGATGTCATGACCTGTGCAATCTTTTAGAGGAGATAGGTCTTTCGCAGTTTGCTCAGAAGCAACGGTATCCAGTCGTCCTTCTAATGTGGCAATGTATTTGCCGTTTTCTTCACGGAATGTAGTCTTCATAAGCTAAATTATTTAAATGTTTTTTAGTTCAATGGATATAAGATATTTACGATGAGCAGATTTGCTGCCAATAGGATGACGTGCATCAGTAATCCGACTTTCATAAAATCAGTAAACTTGAAACCGCCAGGACCGTAGATAAGCATGTGGGTGTTCGAACCGATAGGGGATGCAAAACTCGTCGTGACAGCGATCATCAGGGAAATGACGAAAGGTGTTGGGTCACATCCCAAGGCAATGGCTTCTTGGTAAACGATAGGAAAGAAGATACCGCAAGAACCAACATCACTGACGAACTCACTGACCAGGGAGGCAAGGATACACATCACTGCCATGATGATGATAGGGTTGTGTCCACAGATATGTAATACTTCACTGGCTGCAACATGGGCAACCCCCGTCTTGGTAATGGCGGTACTGAATACTACAGTAGCACCAAGGATGAGTAGGAGATCCCACTCGATGTATTTTGTTACGTTCTGAGCTCGGCAACACTTGAAGATGAGCATGGCACCAGCTGCAAGCATGGTCGATGCCATCAAGGGCATGACATGTAGTAGAGAAAGGATGAACATGCCAATGAGAATGACCGATGAAATAATGGTCCTCTTGTCTAACTGTGGAACGAAATGGGAGTCAAAGAATGTCAGACTGCCTTTGGTGATCGCATCCAGTTGGCGGTCATCCTTGGGCGGACATTCCAGAAGGAGTGTATCACCAGCCTCCAACACTACCTCACGTGGTTGCGTATCCACACGTTTTCCCTGACGTGCTACTGCCACTAAGATGATATCCGTGCTATGCTCAAAATCATTGTCACTCATTCGAGAGCCAATGAGGTTACTTCCAAAGCCGATATAGGCTGTCCGCATCTTACGATTGTTGTCTATCTCACTGATGTTGTATACGTGATGATCTGCTGCCACCAGTCCATGCGTACGCTTCAATTCAAGGATTTCGTTGATTTGTCCGGAATAAATCAAACGGTCACCCCCTAAGATAAACTCGTCTTTGGGGACTGGTGTGATGATTTCTTTGTCAAATCGTACAATCTCAATAAGAGAACCTCCACGGACATGGCGTAGGCCAGCCTCGTCAGCAGTCAGTCCAACAGCTTGATTCTCTGTTGGTACAAGGAGTTCTACTGTATAGTCGCTGGTGGATTCAAATGATGCTTCTGGGGAGTCGCGGTGTGGAATCATTTCCCGGAAGATAATGATAAGGACGATTCCTACAACGGTACAGAAAAGTCCGGGAAAGAAAGGAGCGAAGAGTCCTAAGGTATTTCCGGTAAGATCTGCATACAGACCTGAGATGACCAGATTTGAAGAGTTGCCGATCAGTGTGCAGGAACCTCCCAGTGTGGCTGCATAACTTAAGGGCATTAACAGTCGTGAGGGCTTGGCTTCCAGTTTACGTGCCCATAATTTCACGACATCCACAAACAGTGCGACCACATTAACAGAATTCAGAAAAGCACTTAGTGTGGCGATGGGAACCATTAGTTTGACTATAGCCTGTTTGTAATTGGCAGGTGTTCCCAGCATGTGTTTTGTCAGCCAATAGAGTACACCAGTCTGCATGAGACCTGCCATGACGACAAAGAAGGCAGCATGTACCACGACAGGCTCACTACCGAATCCCGCCATACCTTCTGCCTCAGTTACAATGCCAGTCACTAAGAGAATTGTAAGTGCTCCAAGAAAGGCAACGACGGCAGGGACACGGGTACGTGCCATCACGATGAAAATGCTCAACACCGTGAAGATGGTTATCCATGCCTGGATGCTTAATCCAAAGAATACGATATTCTCCATTGCCTATTCTTTGTTCAGCTCAAGTTCTTAATAAGAGTGAGTACGTTATGATCATTAACACGTTCGTAATGGACGGTGTCCATGATTTGTCGGACAAGAAAAATACCCAATCCACCGATAGGACGCTCTTCGGCACTAAGTGTGATGTCTGCATCTTTCATTTGTGTAGGGTCGAAGGGTATGCCAGTATCTGTAATGACAAATTTCAATTGTTGAGGGGTATATATGGCGTCAATGTCCACAAAACCTGTTCCCCCGTCGTAGGCATAAAGTACCACGTTGGTAGCTGCTTCCTCCAAAGCAAGGTTGAGACTGGCAATCAGTGCCATGTCAACACCAGCTTCTTCACAGACTGTATCAACGAATTCTGGAAGTTTGGTAAGCTCATCCACTTCGTTCTTAATCGTAAGCCGACGCTTCTTTGCGTTTTCGTCCTGTTGACTTCTCATGAGACATTTATTCTATAAATAACCCTGCAAAGATACAAAAAAAATGGCAATCCATCATAAGATTGCCTTTTTTTTTTGAAATAGTTGGGTTATGATAGGAATCCAAGCAATGCGCCAGCTGCTACCGCAGACCCGATAACACCTGCGACATTAGGTCCCATGGCATGCATCAGCAGGAAGTTGTGGCGGTCGTATTCCAGTCCAAGGTTGTTGGAGATACGTGCCGCCATAGGTACAGCACTCACACCGGCATTACCAATCAGTGGGTTGAGTTTCTTGTCTTGCGGTAGGAAGAGGTTCATTACTTTGACAAACAATACACCACTCATTGTAGCGATGATGAAGGCACCGGCACCAATCATGAAAATATAAATGGTGTTGATGGTCAGGAATTCGGATGCCTGTGTAGAGCAGCCTACAGTCAGTCCTAACAGCATGACCACGATGTCGTTCAGTGCGGCCCCTGCTGTCTTGGCGAGACGGGTGGTCTTGCCAGACTCCTTCAACAGGTTACCAAAGAAGAGCATACCCAGCAAGGGTAAGCCAGATGGAACAATAAAGGTTGTCAGTAACAAACCGATGATCGGGAACAAGATACGCTCCGTCTGTGACACCTGACGAGCGGGCTTCATCTTGATGACACGCTCTTTCTTGGTCGTTAGCAGACGCATCAATGGTGGCTGAATCAGAGGTACTAATGCCATATAGCTATAGGCGCATACGGCAATGGCTCCCATCAGGTTGGGGGAGAGCTTACTTGACAGGAAGATAGCGGTAGGACCGTCAGCACCACCGATGATTGCGATACCTGCTGCTTGGTTAGGCTCGAATCCTAAAGCAAGGGCAAACATATATGCTCCGAAAATACCGAACTGGGCAGCGGCTCCAATAAGCATCAGTTTCGGATTAGCGAGAAGGGCAGAGAAGTCCGTCATCGCTCCGATTCCTAAGAATATCAATGGGGGATACCATCCTTGACGTACGCCCTGATAGAATATGTTCAGTACAGAGTTGTCCTCATACAGACCGATCTCCAGTCCGGCATCCGCACGGAAGGGAATGTTGCCGAGGATAATACCCAGACCGATGGGGACCAAAAGTAGCGGCTCAAAGTCTTTCTTGATGGCAAGCCAGATAAAGAGCGCGCCAACTGCTATCATGATGAGGTTTCCTGCCGTTGCATTGGCAAAGCCCGTGTAGGTCAGGAACTCATTGAAGTTTTCTACGATAAATTGCCACATAGTTAATTCTTAATTTTCAATTCTCATTTCTCAATTAACCTATGGTAAGCAGAACGGCACCTTCCATGACTGAATCGCCTTGATTGACAGTGATAGATGTGATGGTACCGGCATACTCTGCCTCGATATTGTTCTGCATTTTCATCGCTTCAAGTACGATAACGGTATCACCGACGGCTACGGTGTCGCCTACCTTGACATTGATACTGGTGATAGTACCAGGGAGTGGCGCCTTTTGTGCGTTACCGGCACCTGCGGCGGCAGGTTGTGCAGGAGCAGCAGGAGCGGCGGCAGCAGCAGGAGCGGCGGCAGCAACAGGAGCGGCACTAGGTTTGGGTGCCTCAACCTTGGGCTTTACGATGGTGGGGTGCTTGGCAGCATTGATAGGCTGCTGCAGTTCTACCTCAAATGGAATGCCGTTCACATTTACTTTGGCGATGTTGCCTTCTACTTCCTCAATCTCTACTTCGTAGTCAACACCTTGTACTTTATATTGATACTTACTCATATCTCTTAACTTTAAACTTTAAACATTACTTTAACTCTGGTCCAGTAGGAATCTTCGGTGCCTGATGAGAGGTAGGCATGACAGGATCATGGAAATGAGTCATCTGTGCATACTCGTCGTCCCAGCCTGTGTCGCGGTGCTTGATGGTTATCACTCCGCTTTCCACGTCATGGACGTTGTCGCGGTACTGCTGCAGAGCCATACCGATGACAGCGAGGTATACCTCACGGTCGATACCCTTGGTCTTCAGACCTTCCTGTAGGATGACACCCGTCTTATGACCTACCTCCATCGTCTTCTCTACTGTCTTGGTGATAGGCTTGATAGGTTGGGTGTTGATAACCTTTTTAGCCATCTCCTGATGACGCATGAACATTCCGAAGAGGGAGAAGAAGATCCATAATAATGCAAGGCAAAGGAATACGATACCCATTGCCATGATTGCCATGGCGATACCATGCGGGTCCTCACGCTTGAATTTCTCTATCTTCGACTCACTGACGGTTGTCATGTTCTGAATACCCAGTGTCACGCGGTCATGAGACTTAACTTCCCAATCAGCGGGAGTGCCATTGTTGGCAATACGGGCAAACGACTGGTCAGCTTGCAGGACAGGGACAGTCACAGAGTCAATTAACTGGGTGGCATTGCCATTGTAAAGGGCAATCCACGTTGGTTTAGAAGGGTCTACCTTAACAGCGAGATGCAGTGCGCCTTTGGCGGGCTGGCTGTTCAGTTGGAAAACGATAAGCTGGCGACCGCTCAAGTTAGTACGTGCATCTCCATTAGGGATGATGCTCATCCGCTTGACGCGTTCCGGCACGCTCATTGACTTGTCTAGTACGGAACGGTCAGTAGTCAGGTACATGCCACGGATGTTGTACGTAGAATGCGAGATATTGGCTATCTCCACCCATGCATGTCGTGTTCCGTATTCATCAATCAGGCTCGACTGGTTGTCGGTCATTACCTCATTCAGTTTGATGCTGGCATCCATTTGTGCATGCATCGGGAGGCAAACGGCAGCGAGTAGGCCTAATAGGAATGAGATTTGTTTCATTTTTGTTTTGTGTATTATATTTTCTAGATTTTTCTAGATTATTCTAGAACGTTCTAGAGCGTTCTAGATGATAAACTAGCCGCAGAAGAACAGCACTACAATCTGTGCCGTGAAGATGCGGAGGAACATGGATAGCGGGTATACTGTGGAGTAGCCAATAGCAGGAGCCTCCTTGGAGCATACCGAGTTGGCATAGGCAAGTGCGGGGGGATCCGTATAGGTACCTGCTATCATACCCATGATCGTGAAGTAATTGAAGTTATACCGGATACGTGCTATAGGTCCTACAATAAGAATAGGAATGACGGTAATCAGGAAACCAGTCAGTACATACAAAAGTCCGTCACCTTCCACCACTGTCTCAAAGAAGTTGGCACCCGCCTTGATTCCCACGCTGGCAAGGAACAGCACCAGTCCTATCTCTCGCAGCATCATATTTGCGGAGGTTGTCGTATAGGTTACCAAATGGATCTTATAACCGTAACGCCCAATGAGGATAGCAATGATCAACGGACCGCCTGCGATACCCAGTCGCAAAGGAACAGGCATGCCGGGGATGGCGACTGGCAGGGAGCCGAAGATGATACCTAAAATGATGCCGACAAAGATGGTGGCGATATTAGGCGCGTTCAGACGACGGATGGAGTTACCCATCTTGTTTGCTACACGGTCGACGGCATCCTCTGGACCTACTACCATGATCTTGTCACCCACCTGCATCGGGAGGGACGCTGAGGCGAAGAGGTCTAATCCATGACGGGTGATGCGGGTGACATTAACACCGTGTACACTGGAGAAATGCATGGAGGCAAGGGTCTTGCCATTGACACTGGGGTTGGTAATCAGGATACGCTTGGATACCAGCGGCTGGTCAGACTGTTCGAAGTCGATGTCGAGCTTAGGTCCGATGAATGCCATGATGGCTTCCTGGTCAGCCTCGGCACAGACGATCAGCATCTGATCACCCAAGTGGAAGACTGTGTCACGGTTAGGGATACATAACTCACCGTTATGGACAAGGCGTGACACTACGAAGTCACGGTTCAGGAAGTCGTGAACCTGCAGAAGAGTCTTTCCCTCCAGGTATTTGTTGGTCACCTCCAAGTGCATCTTATAGGGCTTCTTGTTGGCTTTGGTCTCATCCATGGCAACCAATTCTTCCTCTTCCTTCTCCAACTTAACTTTACAGATATACCTTATTAATATAGTAGCACCGATGATGCCTAACACACCAAGGGGATAGGCACAAGCGTATGCTGATGCTATCTGTGGGGCACCATTGGGGAATACAGCCTGTAACGCCTCGTTGGCAGCACCAAGTCCCGGGGTGTTGGTGACAGCACCATACAGCGTACCTACCATCATGGGCAGGTTGATAGGGTTGGACGTGTCGAAAAAGATGAAGTAACAGGCGAACATCACCAGTATGTTCAGCAGGATACCGGTGGTCGCAAGAGCATTGAGCTTGATGCCCGCCTTTCCGAAACTCTCGAAGAAACCCGGACCGACCTGCATACCAATCATGAATACAAACAAGATAAGTCCGAAGTCCTGAATAAATGTCAGAATAGGCAGTGGTGCGGTGAACCCGAAGTGTCCTGCCACAATACCGGCAAACAGCACAAATGTTACTCCCAAGGAGATACCACAGAACTTAATTTTGCCCAAATAAACACCGACTGCAATGACTATTGCATATAGTAAAGCTATATGCGCAACAGAGTCAGTAGTCGTAAATAAATCTTTTAACCATTGCAAGGATTCCATAGCATGTATTTCTGAAAAACGGTTGCAAAGGTACAAAGAAATTGCGCAATATCCGCAAGTTTGTGCAACTATTTTTCATAAATATGAAAATATTATTAAATTCTTCGGGAATTGAGAAATTATTGCTACCTTTGTGGGCTGTTATTGGCAACCTGCCATGTTTACAGAACGGTGAACTTAAAACAACTTATATAATATATACACAATTATGGCAAACAAAGAGAAACTCTTCACCGAGTTCCAGGCACCAACCACCCAGGAGTGGCTGGACAAGATAGAAGTGGACCTGAAAGGTGCCGACTTCCAGAAGCGGCTCGTGTGGAGAACCAATGAAGGCTTTAACGTACAGCCTTTCTATCGCCGAGAGGACTTGGCGAACCTGAAAACACCTGATGCCCTGCCCGGCGAGTTCCCATTTGTCCGTGGTAACAAGAAGGACTCCAATGAGTGGTATGTGCGTCAGAACATCAAAGTGGATGACCCTGTTGAGGCAAACAAGAAGGCACTCGACATCCTGAACAAGGGTATCGACTCCATCGGTTTCCGCTTCGGTGGTGACATGGTGAGCGAAGAGTTCATCGAGACCCTGCTCAAGGATATCCGTTTGGATATCGTGGAGGTCAGCTACCGCACCTGTCCCCGTCATGCCGTCGAGCTTGCTGGGATCCTTGTGAAGTATTTCGAGAAGATGGGCTATGACAAGGAGAAGATTGTGGGTGGTGTCGGTTTCGACCCCATCGACAAGATGTTGCAGAAAGGTAAGGATACCACACCGATGCTTGCCAACCTGCCTAAGATTGTGGAGACCCTGAAGGACTATCCCAACCTGCGCTGTGTGATGGTACATTCCGATACCCTCAACAATGCTGGTGCTTATATCGTTCAGGAGTTGGGCTATGCACTGGCATGGGGTAATGAGTACTTGCAGGAGTTGGTAGATGCCGGCATCGATGTTGATACCGCTGCCAAGAGCATCAAGTTCTATATGGGTATCTCCGAGAACTACTTCATGGAGATTGCCAAGTTCCGTGCCGCCCGTCTGTTGTGGGCTCAGATCGTGAAGCAGTATGAGCCGAAGTGCGACTGTGCTTGCAAGATGATTATCAATGCCTCTACGTCTACGTATAACCAGACCCTGTTTGACTCTTACGTCAACCTGCTCCGTTCTCAGACGGAGGCGATGAGTGCTGCCCTGGGTGGTGTTCACTCCATGGTGGTTACTCCGTTCGACGCTCCTTACGAGAAGGCAACAGACTTCAGTGAGCGTATCGCCCGTAACCAGCAGTTGCTGATCAAGGAGGAGAGTCATTTTGACCGTATCGTTGACCCGTCTGCCGGTTCTTATTATATCGAGCACCTCACCGATGCCCTTGCCCAGGAGGCTTGGAAGATCTTCCTGAAGATAGAGGATGAGGGCGGTTTCCTGGAGGCTGTCAAGAAAGGCATCGTACAGGATGATATCAACGCTACCAATGTGAAGCGTCATGGTGATGCTGCCAAACGTAAGGAGTTCATCCTCGGTACCAACCAGTTCCCGAACTTCACTGAGAAGAGTGAGGGCAAGCGTGCACTCAGTGCCGCTGCCGGTTGCTGCCATGGTGGTAACTGTGAGGCTCCTTTCAAGAAACTGGAGACTACCCGTCTGGCTGCCGACTTCGAAGACCTCCGCATCCATACCGAGGAAACGAAGGTTCCCACTGCGTTTATGCTGACCATCGGTAACCTCGCCATGCGTCAGGCTCGTGCCCAGTTCTCTTGCAACTTCCTTGCCTGTGCCGGCTATAAGGTGATTGACAACCTTGGCTTCAAGACGGTAGAGGAGGGTGTTGATGCTGCTTTGGAGGCTAATGCCGACATCGTGGTTATCTGCTCTTCTGATGACGAGTATGCGGAGTATGCCATCCCTGCCTTCAAATATTTGAACGGTCGTGCGATGTTCGTCGTAGCCGGTGCTCCAGCTTGCATGGAGGACCTGAAGGCTGCCGGTATCGAGAACTTCGTCCATGTGAAGTGTAACGTGCTGGAGACTTTGAAAGAATATAATCAGAAACTTGGAATCTAATATAGGAGGATTGAATGATGCGTAAACAATTTAAAGATATCGATATTTATGCTGGCATTCATGCTCAAGATGGTGCCAAGTGGATCAAGGACAACAATATTGTGGCTGACTGGAAGACTCCAGAGCACATTGAGGTTCGTCCAGTATATACTAAGGAGGACTTGGAGGATATGGAGCACCTCGACTTCACGGCAGGTATCCCTCCCTATCTCCGTGGTCCGTACTCGATGATGTATCCGTTCCGTCCGTGGACCATCCGTCAGTATGCCGGATTCTCTACCGCTGAGGAGTCGAATGCGTTCTATCGCCGTAACCTCGCCTCTGGTCAGAAGGGACTTTCTGTTGCCTTCGACCTGCCTACACACCGTGGCTACGACCCCGACAACGCACGTGTCGTTGGTGATGTGGGTAAGGCTGGTGTAAGTATCTGTAACGAGGAGAATATGAAGGTGCTGTTCTCGGGTATCCCCTTGAACAAGATGTCTGTCTCCATGACGATGAACGGTGCCGTGCTGCCTATCCTTGCCTTCTATATCGTGGCAGGTCTGGAGCAGGGTGCTCAACTCGAGGAGATGGCTGGTACTATCCAGAACGATATCCTCAAGGAGTTCATGGTGCGTAACACCTATATCTATCCCCCCGCATTCTCGATGAAGATCATTGCTGATATCTTCGAGTATACCTCACAGAAGATGCCGAAGTTCAACAGCATCTCTATCTCTGGTTACCACATGCAGGAGGCTGGTGCTACCGCTGACATCGAACTTGCCTATACCCTTGCCGATGGTATGGACTATCTGCGTACGGGTGTTAATGCAGGTATCGACGTGGATGCCTTTGCACCTCGTCTGTCCTTCTTCTGGGCTATCGGTATGAATCACTTCATGGAAATAGCCAAGATGCGTGCCGGTCGTCTGTTGTGGGCGAAGATTGTGAAGTCATTCGGTGCCAAGAACCCGAAGTCTCTCGCACTGCGTACCCACTCCCAGACTTCTGGTTGGTCGCTCACTGAGCAGGATCCTTTCAATAACGTAGGTCGTACCTGTATCGAGGCAATGGCTGCCGTACTGGGTCACACTCAGTCGCTGCACACCAATGCCCTTGATGAGGCTATCGCACTGCCGACCGACTTCTCGGCGCGTATCGCACGTAATACCCAGATTTATATCCAGAACGAGACGAAGGTCTGCAAACAGATCGACCCATGGGCTGGTTCCTACTATGTGGAGACACTCACCAACGAGCTCGTTCATAAGGCTTGGGAGCACATCCAGGAGATTGAGAAACTGGGTGGTATGGCAAAGGCTATCGAGACCGGTCTTCCTAAGATGCGTATCGAGGAGGCTGCTGCCCGTACTCAGGCTCGCATCGACTCTGGTGTACAGACCATCGTAGGTACTAACAAGTATCGTCTGGAGCATGAGGATCCTATCGACATCCTCGAAGTCGACAATACTGCTGTGCGCAAACAGCAGGAGGAGAGCCTTGCCCAGGTTCGTGCTACTCGTGACGAGGCGGCTTGTCAGGCAGCCCTCAAGGCTATCACGGAGTGTGTCCGTGACTTTCAGGAGGGACGTAAGAGTGAGAATAACCTCCTCGACCTTGCCGTCAAGGCAGCCCAGTTGCGTTGTACCCTTGGTGAGATTTCAGATGCCTGCGAGGAGATCGTAGGTCGTTATAAAGCAGTAATCAGAACAATTTCAGGCGTGTATAGTTCAGAATCAAAGAACGACAGCGACTTCGAGTTGGCTTGCAAGCTGACCGACGAGTTCGCGAAGAAGGAAGGTCGCCGTCCCCGTATCTTCATTGCCAAGATGGGTCAGGACGGTCACGACCGTGGTGCTAAGGTCGTTGCCACCGGTTATGCTGACTGTGGCTTCGACGTGGATATGGGACCGTTGTTCCAGACTCCTGCCGAGGCTGCCCGTGAGGCTGTCGAGAATGACGTGCATGTAGTCGGTGCCTCTTCGTTGGCTGCCGGTCACAAGACGCTCATCCCGCAGCTCATCGAGGAGTTGAAGAAACTCGGTCGCGAGGACATCATGGTCATTGCCGGTGGTGTCATCCCCGCTCAGGATTACGACTTCCTCTACAAGGCTGGTGTTGCCGCCATCTTCGGTCCTGGTACCAGCGTGGCAAAGGCAGCCGTTGAGATGATGAAGATTCTGCTTGACGAGGAGTAAGAAATTACGTCTTATAAATACAACGAAGAGGATGTGCCCTGCGACAATGGCACATCCTCTTCGTTTTGAAAGAATCTCTTTTATTTCATTCCCAGGTTCTGCATAATGAAGCCGTAGATGTCAGCCTGTTCCTCCAGGATTTTGGCGAGGGGCTTGCCACCGCCGTGACCCGCCTTGGTGTCGATGCGGATGAGGGTGGGGTGAGGACCAGCGTTACACTCCTGTAGGGTGGCAGCGAACTTGAACGAGTGGGCTGGTACTACCCGGTCGTCATGGTCGGCAGTAGTGACGAGGGTGGCAGGGTAGGAGGTACCCTTTTTCAGATTATGGAGTGGGGAATAGCCCTTGAGGTATTCGAACATCTCCTTGGAGTCCTCACTGGTACCATAGTCAGGAGCCCAGTTCCACCCAATCGTGAACTTATGATAGCGCAGCATGTCCATCACACCTACCTGTGGGATGGCAACCCGGAAGAGGTCGGGACGCTGTGTCATACAGGCGCCAACGAGCAGTCCACCATTCGAGCCACCCACGATGGCTATCTTGTCTTTAGAGGTATACCCCTCGTTGATGAGCCATTCGGCAGCTCCGATGAAGTCGTCAAAGACATTCTGCTTGTTCATCTTCGTTCCAGCCTGGTGCCACTCCTCCCCATACTCACCGCCGCCGCGGAGGGTGACCTGCGCATAGATGCCGCCCTCTTCCAAGAAAGGAATGCGGTTTGCAGAGAAAGAGGGAACCAATGAGATGTTGAAGCCACCGTAGCCGTACAGATATACTGGTCTCTTACTTCTTACCTTTTCCTTCTTACCTTTTTTATACGTCAGGAACATAGGGATGCGGGTGCCGTCCTTACTCTGGAAGAATACCTGTTCCGATACGTAGTCATTGGTGTTGAATTTCACCTTCGGCTGGGCATAGAGAGTGCTCTTGCCCGTCGCCATGTCATAGCGGTAGACGGTGCCGGGGACGGTGAATGACGTGAAGGTATAGAAGCATTCCGGTTCCTTCTCGTCACCCGTGAATCCCACACTACCCACGGAAGGGAGTGTTATCTCCCGGATTTGTTTGCCGTCAATACCATAGAGGTATGCATGGTCGCTGGCATCTTGACTATAAGTGAGAAGCAGCTGGCGGTTGATGACATCCACATTATTCAGTACGTTCTGCTGTTCACCGATCAGCTCCTGCCAGTCGCCGACACCCGGTTTACGGATATCTGCCGTCATGATGCGGTTCTTGGGAGCCCCATAGTTAGTGATGAGGTAAATCTTGTCACCATCTGTATGGAAAGGTGTATAGCGATACTCCATGTCTGCTGTCATATGGATGAACTGACTATCGGGTTTGCGGAGGTCACGGACATACAGCATGTTACCGGCGCCCGCACCATCCTCATAGAGGAACATCATCGTCTCCTCATCGTTGGTGGAACACGTATAGAAGCGTTTCGGGTAGGCAGCGTTCTGATAGAACAACACGTCCTCAGACTGTGGTGTCCCTATCTTATGATAGTAAATCTTATGTCCCTCGTTGACATTCGAGAACTCCTTGCCTTTTGTCGGAGCGTCGTATGCCGAATAATAGAAACCGTCGCCCTGCCATGCTGCCCCCGAGAACTTCGCCCATTCGATATGGTCATTGGTGAGCTGTCCTGTCTTCAGGTCGATGACGAAAAACTCCTGCCAGTCGGAACCCGAGCGGGAGATGGAAAAGGCAGCATATTTCCCGTTGTTTGAGAAATAGACTCCCTTGAGTGCCACCGTACCATCCGTGCTGAGTGTGTTAGGGTCGAGGAACACCCGTGGCTCACCCCCCAACTCGTCCATGACATACATCACGTACTGGTTCTGCAAACCATTGTTCTTATAAAAGTACCATTTCCCATGCCGTTTGCGAGGAGCCGTGATCTTCTCGTAGTTCGACAGCTCAGTGAGTCGCTTGAGCAGTTTCTGCCGGAAAGGAATCTTCGAGAGATAAGCATTGGTGACCTTGTTCTCTGCCTCCACCCATGCTGCTGTCTGCTGACTGGTGTCATTCTCCAGCCAGCGGTAGGGGTCGGCGACCGCTGTTCCGAAATACTGGTCTACGGTACCGTCTTTCTGTGTCTTCGGATACTGCAGACTTTGCGCATGTGCTGTAGTGGCTGTTATTGTTGCCATGATAGCGATGAATTTTCTCATACCTTATTATATATATATTAATGAACTCATGATATAGTCGCTGATGAACAGTCCTTTGCGGGTCAGCGAAAGGTGGTCGTCGTCGATGCGGAGCTCTCCGTTGTCAATAAACCGCTGTGCCTCCTTCAGACAGTAGCGGCGGTGCTTCGGTGAGAGCGTGGTAAGATCGAGACCCTCACGGGTTCGCAAAGCGACGGTGATGCGGTCGTTATAGTGTGTGTCGTCGTCAAGTGTTTCCGACTCGAAAAGACGTTTCCCTCGTTCCATTGCCTCCATATACTGTCGGATGTCGCTGATATTCCAACTACGGCATTTGCCATCGTACGAATGGGCGGCAGCACCAAGTCCGATATAGGGAATGTCCTGCCAGTAGCTGCTGTTATGGCGGGAGCGGAATCTCGGTTTGGCGAAGTTTGATATCTCGTAATGCTCATAGCCTGCCGCCTCCAACTTGTCAATGAGCCGTTCGTACATCGCCCGCTCCAGTTCCTCCGAGGGGAGTCTCATTTCAAATTTGACTTCCCCTTCGGTCGTCGACCGTTGGTTCTCATTTCTCATTTGGTAGAAAAGGGGTGTGCCCTTTTCTACCGTAAGGCAGTAGGCGGAGATATGCTCTACGTCGAGGGCGAGGGCGGCATTGATGTCGCGCTCCCAATCGGAGAGCGTTTCGCCCGGGAAACCATACATCAGGTCGATGCTGATGTTGTGGATGCCGGCAGAACGGAGATGGTGGACGGCTTCCTTCACCTGACCAGAGGTGTGGCGGCGGTGGAGGAAACGCAGTCGTTGGTCGTCGAAGGTCTGGGCACCCATGGAGACACGGTTGATGCCGAGCTGCGATAACATCGCAGCATACGTCGGGGTGATGTCGTCGGGGTTTGCCTCGATGGTCGCCTCGGGGGCTGACGGGGGCAGGGCAGTGAGCAACTGCTGCAGTTGCTGAGGGGTGAGCTGACTGGGAGTGCCGCCGCCGAAATAGACGGTCGTGACAGGCGTGGACAGTTCGTGGCTCCGTAATTGCCACTCCCTACATACCGCATCCACGTATCGCTGCCGCCACCGCAGATCGGTGGTGGAGTAGAAGGCGCAGTAGATACAACGGCTCTTACAGAAGGGGATATGTATATATATGCCAGCCATCTTGTTGCTATTTTGGAACAAAAGTACTAATAAAGTTTAATATTTGAAAGTGTTTTGAGGTTTTTCGCATGAAAATGACTAATTTTAGCGTCGCTTATCGAAATTAAACCTAAAACATAACCGATATGAAAGTTTATCAAACAAACGAAATCAAAAACATTGCACTGCTTGGCAGTGCGGGTAGCGGCAAGACTACTCTTGCCGAAGCAATGGTCTACGAAGCTGGCATCATCAAGCGCCGCGGTACCGTAGAGGGTAAGAACACCATGAGCGATTATTTCCCTGTTGAGCAGGAATATGGCTACTCGGTGTTCTCTACTGTTTTTCATGTAGAGTGGAATAACAAGAAGTTGAACATCATCGACTGTCCGGGTTCCGATGACTTCGTCGGTGGTGCTATCACGGCATTGAACGTGACCGACCAGGCTGTCATCCTCATCAACGGACAATACGGTCCTGAGGTAGGTACGATGAATGCCTTCCGTAATACAGAGAAGCTGAAGAAGCCTGTTATCTTCCTCGTCAACCAGCTCGATCGTGAGAACTGTGACTATGACCAGATCCTCGCTCAGTTGAAGGAGGTCTATGGCAATAACTGTGTACCCGTACAGTATCCTATCCAGACAGGTCCCGGCTTCAACAGTGTGATTGATGTGCTGCTGATGAAGAAATACTCTTGGAAGCCCGAGGGTGGTGCTCCTATCATCGAGGATATCCCCGCTGAGGAGATGGCAAAGGCGAAGGAGTGGAAAGCCGCTCTGGTAGAGGCTGCCGCTGCCGGTGACGACACGCTGATGGAGAAGTTCTTCGAGAGTGAGGATCTCACCGAGGACGAGATGCGTGAGGGAATCCGCAAGGGTCTGGTGACTCGCTCTATCTATCCTGTCTTCTGCGTTTGTGCAGGCAAGGACATGGGTGTCCGCCGTCTGATGGAGTTCTTGGGTAATGTCGTACCTTTCGTCAGTGAGATGCCTGTCATTAAGAATGCCGCTGGAAAGGATGTTCCTGCTGATGCCAGTGCTCCTACCTCCCTGTACTTCTTCAAGACTGGTGTGGAGCCCCATATCGGTGAGGTGCAGTATTTCAAGGTGATGAGTGGTGTGGTGAAGAGCGGTGACGACCTGACCAATGCCGACCGTGGCTCTAAGGAGCGTATCGGTACTTTGTATGCTTGTGCAGGTGCTAACCGTATCCAGGTAGACCAGCTCGTAGCAGGTGATATCGGCTGTACCGTGAAACTGAAGGATGTGAAGACGGGCAACACCCTCAATGGTAAGGATGTGGAGAATAAGTTCGACTTCATCAGATATCCTAACTCCAAGTTCTCTCGTGCCATCAAGGCAGTGAATGAGGCAGAGACCGAGAAGATGATGGCAGCACTGCAGCGCATGCGTCAGGAGGATCCTACCTGGGTGGTTGAGCAGTCGAAGGAGTTACGCCAGATCATCGTTCATGGTCAGGGTGAGTTCCACCTCCGCACATTGAAGTGGCGTATGGAGAACAACGAGAAGATCCAGATAGAGTATCAGGAGCCAAAGATCCCTTATCGTGAGACGATCACGAAGATGGCTCGTGCTGATTATCGTCATAAGAAACAGTCGGGTGGTGCCGGACAGTTTGGTGAGGTACACCTGATTGTGGAGCCTTATACCGACGGCATGCCTGACCCAACCTCTTTCACTATCAATGGTCAGGAGTTCAAGATGAACATCAAGTCGAAAGAAGAGAAAGACCTGGAGTGGGGCGGCAAGCTCGTCTTCATCAACTCTGTAGTGGGTGGTGCCATCGATATGCGCTTCATGCCTGCTATCCTGAAAGGTGTGATGGAGCGTATGGAGCAGGGACCGTTGACTGGTTCTTATGCCCGTGATGTCCGTGTTATCGTCTATGATGGTAAGATGCACCCGGTAGACTCTAACGAGCTCTCGTTCATGCTTGCCGCCCGTAACGCTTTCTCCGCTGCCTTCAAGGAGGCTGGTCCTAAGGTGTTGGAGCCTATCTATGACCTGGAGGTACTCGTTCCTGCCGACTATATGGGTGATGTGATGAGTGACCTGCAGGGTCGTCGTGCCATCATCATGGGTATGGACAGCGAGAATGGTTATCAGAAATTGACGGCGAAGATTCCTCTGAAGGAACTTGCCAGCTACTCTATCGCACTCAGCTCACTGACTGGTGGACGTGCATCGTTCTCTACCCAGTTCTCCAGCTACGAACTTGTACCGAACGATATCCAGCAGCAGCTCATTAAGGAGCATGAGGCTGAGATGAAGGAAGAGGATTAAACGATTTAAATCCTAATAAAAAAATGGACTTCGATTCCGAAGTCCATTTTTTATTTTGACTTTAACCTTGACATTTACAGTGGCATCATGTCGCGCTCGTCGGGGCGGTGTGCCTTGCCGTCCTCATCCTTGATATAGACCTGTAAGTCCTCCAGGTAACCACCTGTCTCAGCCTGTAACTGCTTCAGGATAGCCTTGGTGTCCTCAAAACCGTGGAACTCCTTAGCCGAGCCCAGATGGTTGGTAAACTCTAACTTTTTCTTCTCGATGTCTAAAACGGAGATGTACTCATCTTTCGTACGGTCTCCAATGACGAATTTCTTGCTCATAGAATGTTGTTTAATAGTTTGTTGATGCAAAGGTAAAAAAAATCCCGATACGCTGTACGGCATATCGGGAAATTTTATACGTAAACGTTTTATTAGATTACTCACCCTTGATAGCTGCAACACCTGGGAGTACCTTACCCTCGATGGCCTCGAGGAGGGCACCACCACCAGTAGAGATGTAGCTTACCTGATCGGCGAGACCGAACTTGTTGACACATGCTACAGAGTCACCGCCACCAATCAGTGAGAAGGCACCCTCGGCAGTAGCCTTGGCGATGGCATCACCGATAGCACGGCTACCGGCAGTGAAGTCGTCGCACTCAAAGACACCAGCAGGACCGTTCCACAGAATAGTCTTGGCACCATTGATTGCCTCAGCGAAAGCCTTCTGGCTATCAGGACCAGCGTCAACACCCTCGAAACCAGCAGGAACCTTATTGGCAGGGCAGGTGATGATCTCAGAACCTGGCTTTACAGTCATCGTGTCGAAGTCGAGACCGTTGGTAGCGGTGCAGTCAGAACCCAGTACGAGCTCCACGCCATTCTTCTTGGCGAGCTCCTCGACACCCAGGGCAACATCCAGCTTGTCGAGCTCTACGATAGAGTTACCAATCTCACCGTTGTGAGCCTTGGCGAAGGTATAGGTCATACCACCGCAGAGAATGAGCTTGTCAACTTTTCCGAGCAGGTTCTCGATGATACCGATCTTAGAACTTACCTTAGAGCCACCCATGATGGCAACGAAAGGACGCTTGATGTCAGAGAGGACAGCGTCGACAGCCTTTACCTCTTTCTCCATCAGCAGACCCAGCATCTTGTTGTCAGCATCGAAATAGTCAGCGATGACGGCGGTAGAGGCATGCTTACGGTGAGCAGTACCGAAGGCATCCATCACGTAACAGTCAGCATAGGAGGCGAGTGTCTTGGCAAACTCCTTCTGAGAAGCCTTCATAGCCTTCTTTGCCTCGTCATATTTAGGATCTTCCTTGTCGATACCTACGGGCTTACCCTCCTCCTCAGGATAGAAACGGAGGTTCTCCAGCAACAGTGCCTCACCCATCTTCAGAGCCTTGGCAGCATCCTGAGCCTTAGCGCAGTCAGGAGCGAAAGCTACGGGAACGCCCAGTGCCTTCTCCACAGCCTCACGGATCTGACCGAGTGACTTCTTCATGTCTACCTTTCCTTTGGGCTTGCCCATGTGTGACATGATGATGGTAGCACCACCGTCAGCAAGGATCTTCTTCAAAGTAGGCAGGGCACCGCGGATACGGGTGTCATCAGTAATTTTTCCGTTCTCGTCCAGGGGTACGTTGAAGTCTACACGTACGATTGCCTTCTTACCGGCAAAGTTGAATTCATTGATTGTCATAATGTTGTGTTATTTAATTGGTTTGAATATTCAAAATCGAACGCAAAGATACGAAAATAAGTTCATAGTTCATAGTTCATAGTTCATAATTTAAAACTTTTTTGCTTACTTACATTCATAATGTAAGACGGACTTTGCAAATTGAAAAGAAATCTTAAGATTTTGCTTGTTTGGCGGAAAATGATTACCTTTGCAGTCCAGACAATCAAAGATGAAAGAGACAATGAATATTCAGAACATTCCCGTCCTGCTGCTTACGGGTTATTTAGGCAGTGGTAAGACAACACTTCTGAACCGCATCTTGCAGAATAAGAAAGGGATAAAGTTTGCTGTTATCGTCAATGATATCGGTGAGGTGAATATCGATGCTGACCTGATAGAGAAGGGTGGGGTCGTCGGACAACAGGACGACTCACTGATGGCGTTGCAGAACGGTTGTATCTGCTGTACACTGAAGATGGACTTGGTGAAGCAGTTGCAGGACATCCTCGCCATGCACCGCTTCGACTATATCGTCATTGAGGCAAGTGGAATCTGTGAGCCAGGTCCTATTGCACAGACCATCTGTAGTATTCCCTCTTTAGGTCCTGAGTATGTGAAGGACGGTTACCTGCAACTCGACAGTATTGTGACGGTGGTCGATGCCCTCCGGATGCGTGACGAGTTTGAGGGAGGCAACGACCTGTTGCGCCAGAATATCGACGAGGAGGATATCGAGAACCTTGTCATCCAACAGATTGAGTTCTGTAACATCATTCTGCTCAACAAAGCCTCAGAGGTATCGAAAGAGGAACTGGGTAAGGTGAGGGAGATTATCCGCACCATCCAGCCCAAGGCGGAGATTATTGACTGTGACTATTGTGACGTGGACCTTGAAAAACTGATTCATACAGAGAAGTTCAATTTCGATGAGGTTGCCACCTCAGCAGCCTGGATTCAGGAACTGGAGAACGGTCATGACGAGGATGAGGATGATGACGACGATGATGAGGAAGAGCATGAGCATCACCACGAGCATCACCACGAGCATGAACACCACCACCACCACCATCACCATGATGAAGGCGAGGCTGAGGAGTATGGTATCGGCACCTTTGTCTATTATGCCCGTCGTCCTTTGAACCTTGGCTTGTTCGACGAGTTTGTTGCCCGTAAGTGGCCCAAGAGCATCATCCGTGCTAAAGGTATCTGCTATTTCAAGGGCGAGGAGGACATCTGTTACGTCTTTGAGCAGGCAGGCAGACAGGTGTCACTGCGTAATGCGGGACAGTGGTATGCCACCATGCCGAAGGAGGAGCTGGACATGATGATGGCACGTGACGAGAAACTGCGCCATGACTGGGACGACCAGTATGGTGACCGTATGCAGAAGCTGGTGTTCATCGGACAGCATCTGGATAAAGAGCAGATCACCAAAGACTTGGATTTCTGCTTAGCATAAAAATACATGCTCGGATTCAAAGGCGAATCCGAGCATGTTCTTTAAAGGTTGAAATGGTATCTGGCACCAGCCATCACCCAGCACCCGGGTTGTGGCACGTTGCCGTAGTCTACATACCGCTTGCTGGTCAGGTTGTTTGCCTCTATATATAGAGAGTAGTTGTCGGCATTCCAACTGAGTCTCGCATCTACTACGGAGTAGGGATGATAGTTCTTCACCTCTCCGTCGACAGTCGTATAGGATCCCATGCGGTCCTGGAAACGATAGTTCACCGAGAGGTCGAGCCGTTTCATGAGATGCAGGAGCAATGATGCCGTCAGCTTGTGACGCAGATATTCAAGGGAGTATTGCGACTGTAGATAGTCTTCCGTGTCCTTGTCCTGATGCAGGTAGCAGTAGGCTAAGTGAAGAGTGAAGAGTGAAGAGTGAAGAATGGCAGATGCTTCCAATCCGGTAGTGTTAACCTTCGTGTGGTTGACACTCTCCCAGACGGGTTCCGTCTCGCGGGTATCCATCACCCAATCGATCATGTTGCGGGCATGATGGTGGAAGACGCTTGCCTTAGCACTGAAGTGCGTCGTGTTGAATTTCACACCGCCCTCGATGGCATGCAGTTCCTCCGGCTTCAGGTATTTGTCAGCCTTATGACCTCCTACGCTGTAGTACAGTTCTGTAAAGGAAGGCATGCGGAGGGATGAGTTATATGAGGCATAGATCTTCCAGTTGTCGCCGATACGGTAGCTGGCATCGATACCCGGATAAACCTTAAACGGCATCTGGTTCCATGTGTTCTTCACTGCAATGAAGCCTGCCGAGAGGGTGAAACGTTTCAACAGGATGTTATGCTCCAGATGGAAGGAGAGGTTAGAGCGGTTCAGTCCCACCTTATAATGACTGAACGGGTCGGAGAGTGGTTCACCGAGATTGGTACTGACAATGTCCTCATTGCGGAACTCGGCACCGAAGGCTGTTCGTCCCAACAGCCAGTCGAAGTAACTGTTGAGGTTGATGCCGAAGACATCCGTACGGTGGTAGTTGAAAGGTACTTTGTCCTCAGAGCCTCTGATCAGCTCAAAGCGGTCGTGCGAACGGTTCCAGTAGATACTTGGACGGAAGTGCCATTTCCCTGTTGTCACCTCACCCTGTAATGCGGCAAAGATCTTGGTGGTCTTCTCAAACTGCTCGTCGAACTTCGCACTGTAGAACGTGTTCGAGCCGAATCCCTTCGTGGATAGTCCTGCATTCCATTTCAGACGAAGGTTCTCATGGGCATATCCGCCTTGATAAAACACTTTACCTCCGCTGTAGTCGCTGTTCAGGGCTCCTGCTTTCGACCGTGAGTAACCGTCGCTGCGGGTGTAGCTGGCACTCAGACTGTGCCGGTTCAAGCCTATGCGGCCTGCTGCCGACAGGTAACCGAAGGAGCCACCCTCCAGCCGTACATCAGCCGTTTTGCCTCCGGCATCTTTCGTCACGATATTAATCGCGCCCACCAGTGAACTGGTGCCATACACACGACCTGCAGGACCCTCAAGGATCTCTATGCGCTCGATGTCCGCGATGTCGCAGGGGAAGTCGAAAGCATTATGACCTGTCTGTGGATCACAGATGTTGATGCCGTTGAGCAAGACGGTGATCTGCTCACTCGTGCTGCCTCTGATTCCGATATCCGTCTGTGCACCAATCGGTCCTCGTTGACGGACATCCACGCCTACAGCGTACTTTAATAAATCGTTAATACTTTGTACTGGCGCCGCCTGAATATCCTCACGGCTCAGTACAGTGACCATTCTCGCTGCTTGCCCTAATGCAAGCGGTGCGCGTGACCCGGTGACTTCCACGTCATCCAACGTCGCCTCTTTGTCTGTCTGGTCATCATTGGTGGTAACAGTCTCTGTCATGCCCTTGTCGTCAATGGCAGCACTTGCAGAGGTCAGTGTCGCTACACTCAGCACACTGATGGTTACTACTCGTCCCAAACAGGCAAAAAGTGCATATCCCTTCCTGGTAAAATGGTGGAAGCGGAGTGCCTTGCGCTGATTGAAATTTGGTTTGTACATCATGTGAATTGTAAAAAAGCGGGTGCAAAGGTAATACTTTTTTAGTAAATACCAAAACTATTACCCGAACAAAGCACGCAGCGCCTCCTCTACCTTGCGGACGGGAACAAGTTCTATGTTGAACTTCTTGCGGTTCAGTCCCGAGAGGTTGTATTTGGGAATGATGATGTGCGAGAATCCTAACTTCTCCGCCTCTGAGATACGCTGCTCAATACGTGCCACGGGGCGTACCTCACCACTGAGTCCGACCTCACCAGCCATGCACCAGCCACTCTCAATGGGTGTGTCGACATTAGACGACAGGACGGCGGCAATGACACTGAGGTCCATTGCCATATCCGTGACCCGCAAACCTCCTGCGATATTCAGGAAGACATCCTTCTGCATGAGTTTGAAACCCACTCGTTTCTCCAACACCGCAAGAAGCATATTCAGACGGCGCTGGTCGAAACCTGTCGCTGAACGCTGGGGGGTACCGTAAGCTGCACTGCTGACCAATGCCTGGGTCTCTACCAAGAAAGGACGGACACCCTCGATGGCACTGCTGATGGCAACACCCGAGAGCCCGTCATGGTCTTCCGTCAACAGTAATTCGGAAGGATTGCTGACCTGTCGGAGTCCTGTCTGCTGCATCTCATAGATACCCAGCTCTGAGGTAGACCCGAAACGGTTCTTGATGCTTCGCAGGATGCGGTACATATAATGCTGGTCGCCCTCAAACTGGATGACGGTGTCCACGATATGCTCCAATATCTTCGGACCTGCCAAGGTTCCTTCCTTGGTGATATGACCTATCAGAATGACGGGTACCCCGCTGGTCTTGGCAAAGCGGAGCAGTGCCGATGCACATTCCCGCACCTGTGCGATGCTGCCCGCCGATGACTCCACATCCTCCGTGGCAATGGTCTGGATAGAGTCGATGATGATCAGTTCGGGCTGTACCTCTTTGATATGGTCGAAAATCGCCTCCAAAGAGTTTTCGCAGAGAATCATGAAGTTGTCGGACCCCTCCAACCTCCCCTGTTGAGGGGAGGCAATGAGTCGCTCGGCACGCATCTTCAACTGGTGGGCACTCTCCTCACCGCTGACATACAGCACCCGTTTCTCTGGCAGGTTCAGCATGGTCTGGAGGGAGAGGGTAGACTTACCGATACCGGGTTCGCCACCTAATAATACGATGGAGCCCGGCACGAGACCGCCACCCAGAACGCGGTTCAGTTCCTCGTCGTGCATATCGATACGAGGATCGTCATGGGCAGAGATGTCACGCAGTCGTAGCACCTTGTTCTCTCGCAGTTGTCTGCCAGCCGATGCCGCCGCCGATGTTGCCGTCACCTGTTTACGGGTGTCGGCAACCTTGATCTCCTTGAACGTGTTCCACTGTCCGCACGACGGACACTTACCAATCCATTTTGCTGATTCCTGTCCGCAGTTCTCGCAGACATACATTGTCTTGTCTTTTGCCATATCGACTGCGAAGATACAAAAAATAACCGAATATGCCAAACTTTTTATTTTTTTCTCTTTTTTCGATTTTCTTAAAAATACTATGAGATCAGTTACCGACTGACCATTGCTTTGTTACCGACTGAAGCCTCTTTTCATACCGATTAAAGCCCTTAATCGGGTCAATTAAAGCCTCCATTTGATAAAGATATAGCTAACCACTCGTTCCGATATCTGTTATGGGGGTACTCCGATATCTCCTATGGGTCACGCAAGGCATCGTTATGGGGGTAAAGGAGATATCCCCAAGCCCCTTGGCGATAATCCCTATGCCCCTTGGAGGCGGCACCTTTCTTGTTTGTTCCATGGCATACAGTATCCTTTACGTGTAGGAGCCGACTTCGTTGGCCGGCTCCTACTCAAGCATTAATCTATATTCTCATTTTACCCTTCAAGGGGTTGCTTTTAAACAGAGTAACTACCACGGATAAGAGTAGTATGGAGGAAGAGTTGACAAATCAACTTGCAAAGTTATCTTGTTAGAGCCATGTTTAAGCAGGTAAGTTTCAGAACCACCGTAATGTCCATCAAAAATTACTAATTCAGAGAAGATGGCACCATTATCTTCAGTTCCTTCAAATGTGAGCCTTTTAAGCGAAGAAGTTTCATAAACATTCTTTATAGGAATATTAGTACCCTTAAAGAGAATATCTTCTTCACCGTTGTTTCCGTCATACATATCGACCCTTTTAATTACAAGATTGTTCAGGACTTGCGCGTCCAGTCCGCCTGGCAAGTCAAAAGAAAACTCAAGTGTAGTTTTACCAACATTTGTCCCATAAGCCTCAGAAGCCTCAAAATGAATGCTGCCATCGGCATTGATAGTAGTTGTATGAGAACAATAATCGTCTTCGTATCTTGGAGATTCTGGAAAATCCATTATTGACTTAAACCATCTTGTTATTTCTCTACCGTCATACATGGTGGCTCCTTCAATATCTGGGTTTATTCTAACTCTATTGATGCCGAAGTAACCTTCCTGGTAAATCACAATCCTTGCACTCTTTGTACTCCCATCAGCGAGAGCCGCCGTTACCATGACTATGGCATAACGATCCTCTCTTGTGGTATTATCTTGCGTCTTAAATGTTGCTGCATAGTGATCGTTAATCCATCTACTATATACATTGCACAACATATCCTTTGTCGGGGAGTCTTCTGCCACCTTCACAGAGATATTTTTGACATTCTCAGTTAGCACATCAATGACAAATTCCTCACCTCTTGCACTTGACTCTACACTATATACAGACAGTTCCAAATCGCCACCGCCTTGAGGTATGGGCTTGCCCTCTTTCTGAGAGACATAGATGCCGAACTTGACCGTCTTGTTATTTGGTGTTTTACCTTCGACATAGACGAAGCCGCCCCGCTGCTGGTCGGTGGTGTTTTTCCCCATCGAGACAGTGATGGTCTTGTCCTTTAGGGTTGCCGTGATATCCTCAGAGTTGGTGCTGACCTTCAGGTCGGTGACGTTGGTCTTGCCGATGGTGACGGTCTGGGTGCCACCCTTCTCGCTGAACTCCAGTTTGTCGGGCGTCAGTTCCAAGAAGGGGTCAAACTGTACAACGACGATACTGTCTACTACCAGTGTCTCTCCACTATGCGACTTACCCGTCAGTCGGATGACACCACGACGGTCCTTGACATCCTGGGGCAGGTCAGGCCAATAGATGGTCAGTTGGTTCTTGTGAGGAAGCCAACTGGGCTCAATCTCTCTGAGCCAGTCTGCCTCAGCCTTCACCTCCATATTCTCCATGTTTGGCACTACCTCTATCTCCTTCATGCCAAGGTCCTTACCCAGGAAGACTTCCCTTTCAGCGATGTCGATGCGGGCAGGGTCGAGTTGGAACTCGAATTTCTTATCGGCAAGCAGTTTGTTACCCATATATTCAATCATGGGGTATGCCACATAGTCTTTTGCCTCGTCTTTTCCTGGGTCAATTTTGAACACAGCGTCATAAGCGTTGGTCTTGTTCCTCCATGTCCAGTCCTCCTCATCCTGACTTACCCAGTAGAAGGCACAGAGACTGTCTTTCTCCAGTTTATGGTTGGCATCAAACAAGGCGAATCCTACCTTGTTGCTCGTAAGTACCTTGCGGTTGGAGGTTGTCGCCGAGAACAGGAGTCGGTATGGGCGGATAGGCATTTCCAGATCCTGTGAGATCTTGATGTCTGTAATATCGGGAACCAATCCGCGGTTGATAGGCTCCCAGAGCTTGATTTCCGGGGTATTTTCTAATGCCCAACTGCCACAACTGATAGCGGCAATGAACTTGAGGTATGCCGAAACGGCAAGGTTGCCACCGTTGAGTTCCTTATAATAAGAGGTGGTCTGCAACAGGTCGGTAGGAACCTTTGACAACAGTGGTCCTGTATATTCCAACTTGCTACCCGCATCGACACCCAGAGCGGCTTTGAAGCCTAAGGTATCTGTCTTGGTCCATGCCTGTACGAACTTTGGCAGTTTCTCCAGCGGGATGGCAAACTTGGCTTCAGCCTTGGCAAAGGCACCGAATCCGAGTGTATACTGCCCTGTGCTATTAAACTCCCACTCTGTGGTGTCCTTCTCGCATACGCTGCTCCATTTGATGTAGGGGTCGAAGACGGGCAGTCCGAAGGGTTTGATAGAGACATCTTTATTCTCTACCGTGACATGGACGCGTGTCCTCTGCACTTTGGTATTCTTGAATCCTAAAGAGAGTGCGGTAGCCTGTGCATCCAGGAAGAGACCAAGTCCTAACTCAATCTTCAGTTTGTTCTTTTTAAAGGTATGCGTGGGCGCTGGGAGGAAGGGTACTTCCAGTCGTCCTGACAGACCGCCTGCGAGCGTCGCAGCGTATTCTGTCTCCGTGTCGATGAACGACTCCTGATAATAGCGGAAACCCGTAAATGGCGTGATAGTCAGGAAAGCACGCAGTCTTACCTTCGCATTGACGGTGGCAGATACGGAGCCTTGTATCTCACCGTTCAACTCAACATAGGAGTTGTCGGGCAATAGGGCTTGTGATTTTTTCAGTGCGATCGTCTGGGTGACAGTAGGAATAGTGATTTCTTCCTCGGGAACTACGATGTCGACACCCTCTAAGGGGGATCGCCTGCTGGTTTGGGCAGACTTCATATCGGGTGAGGCACCTGCCACCTTAATGACCAGTTGTTCGTAAATGTCAGTAATGGCGATGGCTGACGTTGTCACCTTAATGCCGTCACTCTCTTCCTCGACAGCGGTGACCAGACCGCCAAAGCCGTCAGGGATAAACTTGCTTTCCTCCTCTATGAGCAACTTGTTACCCACTTTTGGAATCAGTGCCGTCGGGGTATTCTTTGCCAAGCGAATCCAATAGACGGAGTCGGAAGCCACGATATAGTCAACGATAGACTTGTCAGGACAGAATACGTCTGCCTTGATCTTCGTCTCAGGGGTGACAAAGGCGACAGAGTCGATGGCGCTGATGGGAATGCGGAATACGCTGTCAAGGGCATATATCTCTTGTACAACGTAGTCGGGCTGCTCTACGCCAAGGGTGTCTGTCTTACTGTATTCGATGTGGTTGATGTCGCCAAAGAAGAAGGCACAGAAACCACCGTCATTACGATAAATGTAGAGCGCGTCTTGTGTCTGTTGGGCGCTCACGGGTAGCATGCAGGACATAGCCAACATAACCACCATCATAGAGAGAATACGCTTCATGGCTTCGTGATTTTGTAGGTTGTGTTACCTGCTTTCACCAGATACAGCCCAGAAGGCAGTTCAGAGAGACTCAGACGGAAAGTGCCTGAGTGTTGGGGAGTAAATTGGCGCACCAGTTTGCCGTCGAGGGAGTACACCCCCACGAAGGAGTCTTGCTTGACCTGACTGATGACCAGCATGTTGTCCTTGAACGTAATGCCCGTCTCAGGGTCGAGTGTCTCGCTGATGCCTGAGTCTTCTCTCATGGCATAAGTGAAACGCAGTACATCGGCTAATGCAAACGTGGCATCACCCGCAGAGGATGTGACCTTCAGGTCGGTACCCTCAAATTTCACCTGTGGCTTGTCCTTCAGAAAGAAAGACGTTTCTGCTCCGCTCTTCGTAGTCACGATGAGCGTTGAGACCTGATCGTCGGAATATGCTCCGACAGTACAGGTCAACAGCAGCGATAGGAATAGTAATCTTTGCTTCATAATCAAATGAATTAAGGCTTAATGATGTATGTACCACAAAGATAGATGAAAAGAATAAAAAAAGGACTAACAATTTGCAAAATCGACTAACAATTTGCAAATTGTTAGTTTTTTTTTGAGACTATCATAGGTGGAAAAATGGCTTGTTGGCTATGCCAGATCCCGATGGAATCGAGGAAAATTGCACTTCTGGGGCTTTTCGAAGTGTATCCTGCCTTTTTGATTAAAAAGCGGAGGCTTTTAGTCGCAATCCTGCTGTCTCGTCGATGCCAAACATCAGATTCATGTTCTGTACAGCCTGTCCGACGGCACCTTTTAGCAGGTTGTCGATACAGGAGGTGACCAGTATCTTGTCATCGAAGCAATCAATATGTACCAGTGCCTTATTGGTGTTCACCACCTGTTTCAGGTCTAATGATGATTCGCTATAATGAGTGAAAGCGGCATCTTGGTAGAAGTCCTTGTAAGCCGCTATGACATCCTCTCCTGACGAAAGCTGGGTTCACTTCAGAACCGACCCCATGATTCCTTAAGAAAGAAGAAAAAAACGAAAGCAGCAGCTCCCCTCTTGGTGGCAAGCCTCTTTATCGCCCAATACAAAGAATCGCTACCTATGCTGATAGCGATTCTTTTTCTAAAGGGCTCTGTCACAATGTATCCTGTCCCCGATGTGTCCTTACTTGATAATCACTTTCTTAGTCGATCTTCCATCATGAAGGATGTAGATACCTGTAGGAAGCGAATTGGTTGATTTGCCATTGCCAACCTTTATACCTTCTAATGTAAAGATGCCACCTTCAGAGTTTATCTCGTATGGAATCTTACGAATACCAGTTACGACGGCAGCACCGGGTTCGGTCTGAGTATTACCCACATTGTCTACAGCCATTGCCACGAAAGTAAAATCGCTGGCATCAGTTCCTTCTGGTATTGTATATTCAAATTCTTCATCGCTATAGCCAATATACTGGTATTCGCCGTATTTGTAGGAAGCGTAATAGTTGTAATGAGATATACCAGATTCTGCATCGGAACCAATACATTTAATTACGACCTTTCCATCTTTAAGGATGGCCTCATCATTAATTGCTTCGGGTGCATTCAAATCGAGGGTATTCACATAGTCGTTGGTCTCTATCGGCTCATTATAATCGAAGATGATAGTAGCCTTATTTTTAATCCTGGTATTGTTTGCAAGTCCTGGCTTCAAGTCAACGGAGAAGTCCACGTAGCCCTCACCCTCGGGTGCATTCATGTTTGGTGGGAGTTCGATACCCTCGATGTCCCATGTGAGTTTGTTGCCTTCACGGTTCATTTTCCAGCCGAAGCCTGCATTGTCATGGCTAGTGCCGTTGAAACGGACAGTTGAGAGGTCGAACACATTTTCGTCGAGCACGTCTGAGATACGTATGCGGTAGGCTGGAGCCGTGGCCTCAGCCTTGTTCTCGAACATAATACGGTAGTTCATGGTTTGTGTCTTACCGATATAGTTGTCATCGCCATAGCCTACAGGACCAAGCATCTCATTGGGATCCCAAGACTTGACCACGCTGTTGATACAGTGTTTATCGTCAAGTACCGCCATGTTCCTCTTGCGCCAGAAGTTGCCGTCGAAATAATATTCATCGAATTTATTAACGTATCTTGTATATTTGATGCGACGCTTCAATGGACCCGTAATCAGTTTCCATACAGGTTCATAGGTTTCTATTCCCAAGTTAATGAGTTTCCCCCATCCAGGAATCATATCAATTAGTTTGCCGCGGACGTAATCAAAGATGCGTTTTTGGCTCATCGCTCTGACACCTGTCTCTTCCACGTAGTTGGCCATTTCCTTGTCAACCTCCTTGTCAACATTCTCACGATAGTCAGCGAGTTCATACAGGTCAAGGTCGCAGACGTTACCGATATATTCGCAAAGCGTGCCTACAACTTCATCTCTGATGAAACCTGTGGTAGCTTCTTTTGCCTCTTCCATAGGGTCTACGACGTAGGTAAGCATTGCCAACGTTGCCCAGACACCGTCTATCTGCTTTTCCGGATCTGGCTCCTCAAAGGGATTGTTGCCAGCCCTGTTCTTCGAGGATACACGTCCCTCGATGATAATCGGGAAGGAGTATTGGGAGTGAGGGGCCATGCTGGGTACGACCAGTATCATGCACTGGTCTTCCTCGTCTTCATCCTCCACCATCGGCACCACTTCCTCATATCCATTTTTACCAGGCAATCTTGCTTCTATAATTTTGTATTCATTAGAATAAGGTATCATTAGCAAGAATGTTCCTGACGGTTGGTCACCTACGTTCTCCACCGTAACCTTGTACTCACTGGGGATTCCAAGTCTTGCGGATGGCCAACCTGTGAAATGAACCCGGATATTAGAGTCATAGTCTCTCATCGGCGTGCCTAAGCTTAATCTGTAGCTGCCTGCATGACCACGATTGCCTATTCTTAAGTAATAGGTACCTTTAGGCAGATTCTCATCTGCGTTGATGATTTTTGACTGGAAGTGAGCGTATTCATACTTTATTTGCTTCAGTTCACCATTCTCCAAGCTATAGAGGGTGAGATCTGCATCTGGAGCCTTCTCTTCGTTGTGTGGTACGTATGAGAACTCCATCGGGAGGCCATATTTATTGTCAATCTTGTACCAGTCTTCACCGTCATTCGCTCCACCATATATGTTACGATATCCCAGATTTCCTGTTACTTCGCTGTTGAAGGGCAGATCTACGGCATTGGCATAATCATTATTGGGCTCCGGATCTATGTATGGATATTGGTTATAATCATATTTCAGCTTATAGCATCCGTATCCGCTTTTTAGAAATACATGAACGTAATAGGTTCCAACAGCGGCATAGTCTATGGTGAGTGTATCGGTTTCGCTAAAACCAGACCAGATATTTACACGGGCAACGCTTTGATTATAATTTCCGTTGCTGTCAAGCCAACAAATTTCCCAGTTCCACTTAAGTGTTTCGTCACTTAAGGGATCGATAGAAACGCTAAGTGTACCGTCTTTGGGAACCTCCACCTTATACCAGTCACTATCATCTATTTTGTTGTTGCCATCGAGGTAACCCAGATGTCCAAACATGGATTGGCCGATGGAAATGATGTCACCCGTACCACCATCATCGTTTGGTTCGCCATCTGTATTGACCACACATGGAGTAAAATCATATTGCAGGCTGTATCCGCCATATCCTTCTTTGTGACTCACCTGAAGGTAATAAGTGCCAACGCCAGCATCGGCTATGATCAGTGTGTCGCGTTCGGTATGACCAGACCACATGTTCCAGTGGCTCAATCTGTCATTATATCTACCCTCTTTGTCACGCCAGCAGATTTTAATGTTCCATTTGAGCGTTTTGTTCTCTTCCTGATCAATGATGACACGTATTGAGCCGTCCTTGGGAACCTCCATCTTATACCAGTCGTTACCGTCGGTCACGTCGTTGTCATCGCGGTAACCCAGATGTCCCTGTACGGTTTTTCCACTGACGAGTGTAGAACCCGTTCCTCCCTCATTGTTGGAATCGGTGTCATTAGCATAGCTGCATGGTGTATGGACATATTTCAATTTGTATTCGCCAGCACTACTATGCCTTTCTAAGCGTAAATAGTAGGTTCCTGCAGCTGCATTAGAAATGGTCAGGGTATCGCGGTCGCCAATACCAGACCACATGTTCCAGTGAGATTCACGGGAAACGAAATTCCCTTCTTTGTTAATCCAGCCGAATTGCCAATTCCATCTGAGGCTTTCTACTGTAGTACTAATGTCTATACGTACTGTTCCGTCGCTGGGAACAACTAACTTGTACCATACACTGGAATGAGCAGCGTCAAGTGTTCCGGTAACAGGTGTTCCGCTACTAATAATCGTAGCGGTTTTCCATCCGTCTTGTGCAAACAGACATACCGTGCTCATGAGCAGGGCTGTCAGGATAAGAGTCAGTCTTTTCTTCATAATTGTTTCTTGTTTTGGGTTTGTATGTCGCAAAGATAGAGAAAAGGAATGAAAAAAGGAGATATAGAAAAAAAATCGTCCGACATTTTTGGAATTTGTCGGACGATTGCAGATTTTGGGCGTTATGCTTGGTTATCGTTCTTCCATTCTGTAGGTGTCATGCCCGTTTGTTCTTTGAAGTAGCGGGTCATGGCCTTATCGTTGGTAAAGCCCGATTCGATGGCGACGGTGGATATTTTCATCTCAGGACGTTCGAGCAACAGGCGTTTAGCATGTTCCACACGGTATTCATTGACGAACTGCGTCAGGGAACAGCCTCTGACGGCCTTCACGCAATCGGAGACATAGCGGCTGTTGATGCCAAGGGCAGAGGCAATATCGGATACTTTCAGTCCTTGTTGCAGATAGAGTTGCTTCTCGTCCATCAGATGACAGATGCGTTGCATCAGCTGCTCATCACCTTTGGTGACAGCCTCTGACGGCTCCTCTGATTCCTGTTGAGGCTGTGGCTTTCTGCGCTTCAGGACGAAAAAGACTATGAATGCCAGTAAGAGCCCTGCCGCTAAGAGTCCCCAAAGCCAGCCATTGGTGCTTGCTGTCGCTTCTGAGCCATCGTCATTGAAACGCAGGAGCCAGACGGAAGCCTTTGGCGAGAAATTGCCGTTGGGCTCGGTGCCAATGCCACCCGTCAGCATCAGGTTGCCCTCTGCTGTCAGTACGGGAATGGTGAGCATGCCTGCTTCAGGCAACGGGTCGGTATGATAGAGTTTCAGTGTGGCCGGATTCCTGGTATAGTCAATGCAAAGCGCATATAAACGGCTGGTTTTGTCGAATCCTACGACATATCCTCGCTGATGCTGACGGTCGGCAAAGACCGGTGTGATGTATTTGATATCACCCCACTGACTGCTCATAGGAATGGGAGCCGAAGTGGGCAGAGGGGTGAAGATGGTGTCGCGCACATCAATGATAGCCAACTGCCCGTCTTTGTTCTCTACAGGCATCAGGTAGCGGAACTCGCCTTTGGTCTCGTCGCCAATAAAACTGTCATCACTATGCTGCGCCAGATCGTAATGTAAGGGATGCCAGTTATCGAACAGTTCGTTGCGGAAGGGTTCGCCGTAGAGTCTGTCTACGACAATGGTGTCAATGGACTCGCCATGATTATCGTAGCCTGCCACTATCAGCACATCGCCGTCTGAAGTTCGGAAGAGGTGGGGCAAATAGCGTGACTGTGTGACATCGCGGACATGGGATAACGTGGTCTTTCCGTCGAATATCTCTATATCGTCATTGGTGTACCAGTTGCCAGTGATCATCACCCGCCCGCTGTCCAGCTCAACGGCAGCTCCTGCGACTCGCTTCTGGTCAAGGCAGCCGAATCCTTTCGACTGATGAGTGGCTGGATCATAAAGTTCTACCTCAAAACTCTGGCCGATACCCAGGTTGTCCTTGAAACCACCAGCCAAGAGTACCAGCCCTGATTTCATGACGATAGAGATGCCCCCATCGTGGGTATAGACGGTCTGTAACTGATGCCACTTGCCATCCTCGAAATATTCTGCTGTGGGCGTAAGTACAAAGCCGGAGGTGTGTCCTCCCACTACCGTCACCTCGCCATTGGCCTGGAATGCCGAGTGACCGCTGCGAGGGACTGTCATGTCAGGCAAGCGCTCTGCCTCAAGCTTGATGATGGGGCATTTCGCATTCCCAACATCATCGGCAGTGGCCTTTGATGTGGTCATCAGGGCTATTATTAATAGAATAATGTGGATTATCTTCTTCATTTCTTTTCTGACATATCTCAAATGTCGGGTACAAAATTAGTCAAAAGATGGCATAATAAAGAATAAAAGCAAAAAACAGTCCGACAAATTCGGAATTTGTCGGACGATTTCTATTTTTGGGGTCTTTGATTTGACTCTGATTGGCTCCTTAGAAGGCTGAGGCTTTCAGACGGAGGCCGGCGGTCTCGTCGATGCCGAACATGAGGTTCATGTTCTGCACGGCCTGACCGACGGCACCTTTCAAGAGGTTGTCGAGGGATCACGGGTCGGTTCTGCCATAATGTTTTGTGTTTAAGGGTTTGTTAATTGGGTTAATTGGTTGTGCGCACTGTCGCTGGAATCAGTCGGTAACTGAGCATCCTTCAGTCGGTAACTGAGCGTCCTTCAGTCGGTAACTGAGCGTCCTTCAGTCGGTAACCGACTTCCTTCCGTTGACAATGCGAAGGTACAACATTTAACATGCGATGTCAAGAGTTCCTGCCCCAAACGTGTACGAAAACGTGCACAATAAAAACGGTGACGGTGACGGTTACAGTTTTCCAAAAATGAGAATCCCAAAATGCGAATAAAACATGTATATTTATATTACTATATATATAGTAAAAGTTATAGTCAACCTTTTCAGTACGATTTCACTAAACTGTAACCGTCACCGTCACCACTTTACGTGCATTCCTTTTCATAAAAAGTTGTAAAAGTGTTTGCAAATTGTAACTAATTTTATACCTTTGCAGTATAAAAACTTAAAACAAATATTCATGAAAAAAGAAATTTGTATATTATTATGTGTAATTTCAATTATCGCATGTTCTGATAAAGAATATATGCAACGTTTCGCTGACATAAAGTATAAAGGGAAAGATGTTCCTACACATGGAATTCAGTGTAATGGATTCTATTTTGAATCCGATAATAGAAAAGATGATGTCGTATGGATATTCTATAAAGATGGCACCTTTGTAAGAGCTTTTTTAAGATATAAATTAGATTCTTTATTACAAGGGAAGTCTATAAATCTCAACGATGCTGTCGAGAAATGGGGACGAAAATCGCAACATTGGGGAGAATCTTATGGGCTATATAAAATTAATGGTGACACTATTAATGTTACTATATACGACCGTTTCTATTGGTATTATGATATCAACAAATATAAGTGTAAGATAATAGATACAAATAATATCATAATGTGCTTTTATGAATCTCCAAGTTTAAAACAGAGAGATCATCGTATCTGTGAAATGAATGTAAAACTTACATATGTTCCAGCAGATTCTATACCAAGCCCAGATAATGGTTTTTTGAAAAAGAAGAAATGGTATTGGGAGAACGAATCCGATTGGGAAGAATACATGTTAAAAAGAAAGAAAAAGAAGAACTCTAAATGATCTATAAGGCGAAAACTGGAGACTCTGCGAAAACTGGGGACTGAATGATCCACTTTCTACTGATAACATTTTATGTTATTAAATAATAAGAATAATACAATGAAAAAGACCATATTACTATTATTACTGCTTAGTCTCGTAACTGTTTGCGAGGCACAAAATAGGTACTGCGTGACATACGAGGATTTCGTCAATGGAAACTGGGTATCAGTAGACACTTTCTACGTCACCAAACGCACAAAGACGGAGAAATTTATGGGAGGAGGCAATGACTATAAGATTGTGTCAAAAGAGAAAGATGTAAACAAGGCAATTAAGAAAGCTTTTGTCATAGCACAAGGTGACTCTATGTATGTGAATTGCCGTTATCTGAGATACCAAAAGACGAAATTTAGAGGAGGTTATGCAAAAGCCTGGAAGATTGGGACACGCAGCGTATTGTTTGTTAACATGCTTATAGGAAAGGAGGTCCTGACCGAGCAAACGACGGTAGGTATCATGTTTGGACTAGCCGGTACGATGGCTGTGGCTACTAAGGCGAGGAAGTATCGGGTGTGTTATGTTATCTCTGAAGGTGCCGATGAGAAAGGAAAGATTCAGATTCGATTACTTGATGATGACCTCATCAAGCAGATGTTGGACGAACAGGCACCCTCATTACTGAAAGAGTTCTATGCTGAGAGTGACGACAAAAAGCGTATAGGTGCCGAACACGTCATGCCAATACTGATGAAATCCGGGCTGATAAAAATGGGCAAAAACAAAAGTTGAAAAGCAGATAAATAGTCTTAAAGAGCAAGCTCAAAATACAAGCTCTAAAAAAGAGAAGGAAAGGATTAATCAAAAAATTAGAAATATAATAAGAATTGCCGAAAAGAAAGAACATGGTGAAGAACATAGTAATGCCAATAAACGATAGTATAGGGAAGGGGTTGTTATTAAATATCTCTTATGATGAATTTGTATTAGGTACAAGAGTTACTTTATACAAAAAATACTTTACTGAATCAATTGGATTTGATGAACCAGAAAAATGGGAATGCCTATCTTGTATAAAAAATAAGGTCGAAATTGAACTATGGTGTAGAAATGAGATTATCGAAAATATTTGTTGCCGACAATCATGTATATTTAAAGGACATGAATTAATAAAAATGAAATATACTTTATTTTTAAAACTAATTCAAGAAATTCCAGTTGGCTACGAAAAAGTTTATGTACCTGGCAAACTGAAAGGACAAAACCAGTATGTATATGATTTTGAGCAATCAGGTTTACAGGTCTGGGTATGGAGGAATTTGATTCGTACAGTTATAATAGGAAAAACAGGGACTGAATAATCATGTCAGTAGAAAGCTGGGGACGGTTCTGAATGATCCATTTTCTAGTGAAATTTTTGTCCTATGAAATAAAAGAAATACCTTTGCACAGTATTAATTAATATAACAATGACAAAAACTTGTTTCCAAATATAAAAAGGAGCTCACCTATCCTTAGGAGAAGTGGATCATTGAGTCCCCAAATTTCCTAGAATAGGAACTGCTGATAAGAATTTAAATATTTTCAAGAAATAATATGAACTACAATACACTTGACTATGGTTTCGTACAAAAAGTTATTAATAGGAAAGTACGGAGAGATATTGTATGGGCTGAGTATGACCTACAGTGGATACCATTCAATAAAAAGATTGATTTCGCACTTAATAGATTGAAACAGATTTCTTTTTCCAGATTAAAGGTGATTATTTCATTTTGGGAAGAATCCGAAGTGATTCTGAAAATACTCAGAAAGAATCAGACTTCCAACTATTCGCTTATAAGAAACTATAAGAGAGGATGTAAAACTCCAGGTCTATTAGAAATCTATTTTGATGAATATCTTGATGTGAACTTTTTCCGCACTTTGATAAAGAAACACTACGGTTACGAACTGGGCAAAACTGATAGTCTTAGTCTTGATTTGATTTTTCTCTTCGAGAAAGACAAGGATGTTGCTATTTGTCATTTATATGATGATCGAGGTTTCCAGATTTTTTATTTGAGCCAGTGAATCTTTAAAGGATCACGGGGTCATTCTGAAGTGATCATTTATTGTAATTAAAGAAAGCTGGGGACTCTGAATGAACCATTTTCTAGTGAAATATTTTGTTCTATGAAATAAAAGAAATACCTTTGCACAGTATTAATTAATATAACAATGACAAAAACTTTGTTTCCAAATATAAAAAGGAGCTCACCTATCCTTAGCAGAAGTGGATCATTGAGTCCCCAAATTTCTCTATTTGCATTATGAATGAAAGATTAATTAAGTTTATAAATAGAATATATTTTGGTATATATCTTTATACGAGAGGACTTGATATTCCTATAACATATGTGGGAAGAAAGAATTATTATCGGGGACAACTGGGGTTTAAGTTGTGTTGTTTTATGGTACTACTATATGTAGATGGTTGTATGGCTCTACTATGCTATCTATTGAGATTTATTTTCCCTTTTTTTATAAATGACAGTTCAACTTTTAAGACTGTGTATTTTTTCCTGTTTATAACAATCTATTTTATTATAACACAAATGACATCTTTAGAAGGAGATAAGGGCTTAACCTATTTTGAACAATTTGACCAAGAATCTCGCTCTGTAAAAATTAAATGGATGATAATAGGTGCTTTTATTTTCTTCTTTGGAATTGTCCTCTTTATAATAGGGAATAAATTATATTACAACAATCTTTAAAGTCTGTCATCGACGAGAAAGCTGCGAGAAAGCTGGGGACGATTCTGAATGATCCTAAAGTGGTATTATGCTTTTAAATCTGAGAACTTGAAAAAATGATAACAATTAAAAATGAAAAGAAAATGGTGTGTTTTATGAATCACATATTATACGGTTTACATTTGTTCACTCAAAAATTTGAGCCTGTTGTTTACCATAATGGTAAAGTAAGTTACAATGCTATGTTGGCTAAAAAGTTTTTCCTTCTTATGCTAATGAATTATCTCTTATGTATATCTTATTCCTTTATGAGTTTGATAAATATGGAAATTACACAGACTCTGTTCAGAAACAGCGTCTATAAAATTATTTATTTTAGTATTATTATAGTGCTTTCTTTAATTTTAGAATATTATTGGTTTGAAAAAGATGAAAAAGAAGAAAAATATTATTGGAAATTTGCCTCAAAGCCTGACAGAGAACATTTTAAATGGAAATTAATGGCATGGGGGCTGTTTATATTTTCAATTGTTTATATTATACTTTTAATTATTTAGTGTTCACTGATTAATTGGCTTCCACCTGCCAGGCAGGTTTTTTTCGGCAATCAGACAGCCTGTCTGTCTTAGACACAGCTGTCTTAGCCTGAAATACGTTGACTCCTGCCAAGCCTCTTAAGAGTTAAAAAAAGTTATGAGAAAAGGTCAACGTTTTGCACGCGCTTTCAAGCGTGCCGTCGCAGTGGAATACCTGCAAAGTGGTGAGGAGCGTAAGGTTATAGCTATGAAATATGGGCTTCCCAACGTTCAAACTGTC
>Ga0310695_10001408_pt1 | contig 57151 bp, 50 predicted proteins | sample RumenRJG_04DNA_FD_203882 | JGI IMG/M metagenome (GOLD analysis project Ga0310695, IMG submission 203882) | Bovine rumen microbial communities from Lethbridge, Alberta, Canada - RJG_04 (v2) (version 2) | ecosystem: Host-associated > Mammals > Digestive system > Stomach > Rumen | place: Canada...
GGAATACCCGTACCAAAGATATTGAATTACTGGATGAACTTGGATTTAAGCCAATGAAAACTTTTAGTGCAGCAAGTAACACCTAATTTATTTGCATATGTATAAAAGTGGCAATGATTGTGATTAATAGCAAACAATAGAATAATGATGAAAACTAATTTTAGATTTTTATTATCACTTCACCCCAAAAGTCATGCCTGCATCAATCATTTGTTGGAATTTATCGTTTAACTATCATCCGGCAATATAGTAGAATATGGACAAACGAAATTAATCTTAAGATGTAATTTAACTGTTTTAATCACCCAGGGATCATAAATGAATTCGCTAATAATTTTTGTTCTTACTCTTTTCAATGTGATAATCAGTCTTTTTATTCTCAGGATCTGGTGTCAGTATCTGAGGGTAAACACCAATAATGTAATCGCCAGAACAATTCTGTTATTTACCAGACAGGCGATAAATTTGGCCGGTAACAAAGTGAAGAACGGTTTTAACATATCAGCATGCATAATTATTGCTGCTTTGGTATTTATTAAACTGTCAGTTGAATATTTCATAATTTTTGATGTTGGAGATATTATTGAAAATAATGGTTCAATGCTTGTTATTCTGGTTTACTTTGCGCTTAAACCTGTTTTGTTTATCATTAAATTATTCTTTATAGTACTGCTCACTGTTGTAATCGTTGATGCGATATTATCATGGTTCGGATACACTCCGATCAAGAGTATGACAAGCAGTATGCTCATGCCTGTATATCAGAAAATGCGCAGATTCATTCCACCGATTGGCATGATAGATATAACACCGATGATTTTAATTTTCGGTTTGTATATTCTTGAATATCTGGCGGAAGTATTATTCAGCCAGATGTTCGGCGCTCCTTTCGCCATTTTTCTGTGTTCCGCTTTGGTCTAGGTGAAAAAGTGGAACTGTTGGTTTCTTTGGTAATTCAGCCGAAAGCCAGCCGGGATCAGATTGTAGGCTGGCTTGGTGAAGAACTCAAAATTGCCATTACCGCACCTCCGGTAGACGGCAAGGCAAACGAGCATCTGCGCCGATATCTGGCAAAAATATGCGGAACTTCATTCAGTAAGGTTACCGTTGTAAAGGGTGAAACCAATCGGCATAAAACCATAAAAATAGAAGATTACAAAAAGCTCCCCGGTAATTTAAAATCCCTGCTGGATGAAAAAGGAATAAATTACTGAACATCAGTTTTTGGTATCATGACATGCAGCGTGACTCTTATTATTTCATCAATTTGAAGTTTACATTTTCAGGATATGCCGGGACCTTGTTATTCAAGGTCTGACAATATATTAAAGTTGCAAAAACAGCTTTAAAAAACTACAATAAGCGATATTAAAATTGTGATTTGAGAGTTATTTTTCTCGTTCATAATAGTTGGCCATCTAAAAAATTTAATTCATCATTCATAGCATCTGAAGTTTTCAACTTTAGTACTAAATAAAGAACGGAATAACACAATGGAAAAAACTTTTGATTCAAAAGCCATAGAACAAAGAATTTATCAGAACTGGGAAGCCAAAGGTTATTTCAAACCAAACGGCAATAAAGACGCATCAACATATTGTATTATGCTTCCTCCTCCGAACGTAACAGGAAGTCTGCATATGGGGCATGCTTTCCAGCAGACAATTATGGATACGCTGATCCGTTACAGAAGAATGAACGGAGACAATACACTGTGGCAGGCTGGAACCGATCATGCCGGAATTGCCACACAGATGGTTGTTGAAAGAAAAATTGCAGCTGAAGAACAGAAGACCAGACAGGATTATGGAAGAGATGCTTTCATTGACAAGATTTGGCAATGGAAGGAACAGTCCGGCGGAACAATCACAAAGCAGATGAGAAGACTCGGAGATTCCGTGGACTGGACACGTGAACGTTTTACCATGGACCCGGGTTTATCCAAGGCGGTTCAGGAAGTTTTTGTTCGTTTATATCAGGAAGATTTGATTTATCGCGGAAAAAGACTGGTAAACTGGGATCCGAAGCTCCGCACCGCAATCTCTGATCTGGAAGTTGAAAACAAGGAAATCAAGAGCCATATGTGGCATCTTCGATATCCGCTTGCCGACGGTGCTGTTACCAATGAAGGTAAAAATTATCTGGTAGTGGCAACCACCAGACCTGAAACAATGCTGGGCGATACAGCCGTAGCTGTAAACAGCAACGATCCTAGATATAAGGATTTAATCGGAAAGTTCGTGTTATTGCCTCTCGTTGATCGCAGAATTCCGATTGTCGGTGATGAACATGCCGATATGGAAAAAGGAACAGGTTGCGTTAAGATCACACCTGCTCACGACTTCAACGATAATGAAGTCGGAAAACGCCATAACCTTCCTATGATCAACATATTAACCGAGGATGCATGTATTCGTGAAGAGGCGGAAGTATTCAACACAAACGGAGAGCCTTCAACAGAATACTCAACATACATACCTGAAGAATATCGTAATTTGGAACGTTATGCAGCCCGCAAAGCTATTCTGGCAAAATTCGAGGAACTTGGTCTGCTTGAAAAAACAGAAGATCATGTGCTTCAGCAGCCATACGGAGATCGCGGAGGAGTTCCGATTGAACCGATGCTGACAGATCAGTGGTACGTGCGAGCTTCAATTCTTGCCAAACCGGCAATCGAGGCTGTTGAGGACGGTCGTATTCAGTTTGTACCTAAAGCATATGAGAACATGTATTTTGCCTGGATGAGAAACATTCAGGACTGGTGTATTTCCCGTCAATTATGGTGGGGCCACAGAATCCCGGCATGGTATGATGAAAAAGGCAATGTTTACGTTGCAAGAAATGAGGAAGAAGCACGTAAGCTCAACAATCTCGGTGCAGACGTAAAATTACGTCAGGATGAAGATGTCCTGGATACATGGTTCAGTTCTGCATTATGGACATTCTCAACATTGGGCTGGCCTGAACAGACTCGGGAATTAAAAACATTCCATCCGACTAATGTACTTGTAACCGGTTTTGATATTATATTCTTCTGGGTTGCACGCATGATCATGATGACTATGCACTTCATGAAGGATGAAAACGGTAACAGTCAGGTTCCATTCAAAACTGTATATGTAACCGGTCTCATTCGTGATGAAGAAGGTCAGAAGATGAGTAAATCCAAAGGTAATATACTGGATCCTCTCGATATGATCGACGGTATTTCCCTGGAGGAACTTGTAACCAAACGTACCGGAAATATGATGCAGCCACAGATGGCGGAAAAGATCGCCAAAAGAACCCGCAAGCAGTTTGCCGACGGCATTGAGGCTCACGGTACGGATGCATTGAGATTCACTCTTGCCGCTCTGGCTTCCACCGGCCGTGATATCAACTGGGATATGAAACGTCTGGAAGGCTATCGTAATTTCTGCAACAAATTATGGAACGCAAGCAGATATGTACTGATGAACGCGGAAAATAAAACCATAACCAGACCTGATGCAAAAGATCTGACCCTGGCTGACAGATGGATTTTATCCCGTCTGCAGATTGCCGTTAAAGATTTGCGTTCAGCTTTGGATAACTACAGATTCGATCAGGCAGCTTCAGTTCTTTATGAATTTATCTGGAACGAATTCTGCGACTGGTATCTCGAATTGACCAAACCTGTTTTATGGCACGGTTCGGATGTCAATAAAAATGCAACCATCCATACACTGCTCCGGGTTCTGGAAACTCTCCTGAGACTTGCTCATCCGATTATTCCTTTTATTACAGAGGAAATCTGGCAGAATGTTGCTCCGCTCGTTGTTGATAACTTCAAAGCAGATTCCACAATCATGCTGCAGGACTACCCAGCATATGAAGAGAATCTGGTAGATTCCAAAGTGATGAGTCAGTTAGATTTTATTAAACAGCTGATTATCAACGTAAGAAATATCCGTGCAGAAGTTCAGGTTGGCCCGAGCGTAAAATTAAACGCATTGCTTAAAGCCACCGAGGAAGATGCAGCTACTACATCAGCGAATATTGACTTTATTAAGGCTCTGGCAAACCTTGAATCAATTTCAGTTCTTGCGGCAGATGCTGAAAAACCTCTGTCCATCACCAAGTTGATAGGTGAAACAGAATTGTTAATTCCAATGGCAGGATTAATCGACAAGGATGCAGAACTTCAGAGACTGGATAAGGAAATTGCCAAACTCGTTGGCGAATGCGATCGCATCAACAAGAAACTTGGCAATGAGTCTTTCGTAGCCAAGGCTCCTGCCAATGTCATCGACAAGGAAAAGGAAAAATTAGCGGGGTATACAGCGCAGCTTAATAAATTAAAGGAACAGTATCAGTCCATTAAAAACCTTTAATTGCATGCAGATTTCAGCATTAACTATTAAGAGCAGTATTTATATACGCTATTAATGAAATAACTTCTCAATCTTATGATTGAGGAGTTTTTTTCAGATTTCAATAACGTGGTTATAAACAAATGACAGTCAAGACATCAAATTTTTCATATCCCCGGATTACCATTAATCTTCAGGGATGGATAAACGAGTGTACGCAAATCCACAGCCCCCACTTCAATGAGCGGTCAGACATCACAGATATATCACTGCTGGTAATTCATAATATCAGTCTTCCTCCAAACCGATACGGAGGAAACTACATTACCGATCTGTTTATGGGTCAGCTTGATCCTGCGGAAGATCCGTATTTTGAAAATATATACAAAATGGAAGTTTCCTCTCATTTTCTGATCAGAAGAACCGGTGAAATTATTCAGTACGTTTCCCTATTCAGCAGAGCATGGCATGCAGGCAAATCATACTTTGACGGCAGAGAAAACTGCAATGATTTTTCCATAGGAATCGAACTGGAAGGAACGGACACAGATCCGTACACCGACAATCAGTATTCTTCACTTATCACTTTGACCGAAGCAATCAGAAGCAAATTCCCGCGAATTACTAAAAAACGAATCACAGGACACTGCAATATTGCTCCGGAACGCAAAACTGATCCAGGGGAATCATTTAATTGGAACTTTTATCTCAATCATCTATCTAACTGATCGGGAACTAATAAATCCAAAATACCCAAGGAGTTTAGATGAAAAAATTATTGTTTTTTATCCCTATTTTCTTTGCATTGGGTGCACTATGCGAAACAGCCAGCGCAGAAGTAAGTGTTACGATTGGAGCACCCCGTGTAACTGTACCTATTTCACCAAGCGTAACGTGCGGTCCTTTCGGAGAACCATGCTATAGAACACGCACTTATGTTGAACCGACTATAGTGGTACCTTTACCAGGATATTACTACTACGATTATGATTACTATTATCCAAGGTACTATAGACCGTATCCTCATCACTATGGTCCGCCTCCTCCACCGCCAAGATATCACGGCGGTCATCATCACAGATGGCATCATGGTCCTCCTCCACCAAGATATCACGGTGGTCCTCATGGAGGTCATCATGGAGGACACCACGGAGGTCATCACGGAGGACACCGCAGATAAACGATTATTTAGTTCCTTATACAATCCCCTTGCAATGCCAGGGGATTTTTATTGCTTATCAAACAATCCATCCTATCTGTTTTTTATGATTTAATACCAAAATCAAATTCTGAATCTTGTTCGGGATTTTTAAATTAGTTCTATCTTGGCATCAAATTGCTTATAATATCATTAGTAAATCTGTTCATTCGGATAATGATTATCATCCGATACTGAGCCGGATTCCTATCAATTATTTAGTTTTACAAAGAAGTTCAAAGGAGAACCTCGTGTTAGATAGTTACTATAAACAAGCAAAAGAACGTGAACAAATCGGTGTTGTACCAAAACCATTATCAGCGGAACAAGTCGAAGAATTAATTGAAGTTCTGCAAAATCCTCAAGGAACTCCTGAAGAAGAATTATTAAATCTCATTGAAAACAGAATTCCTCCTGGAGTGGACGAAGCTGCTAAAATCAAGGCAATATTCCTGAATGATATTGCCACAGGTAAAAAGGTTTCTCCTGTTTTATCAAAAGAAAGAGCTGTTGAATTACTCGGCACCATGCAGGGCGGCTACAATGTTCAGTACCTTTTGGATTTACTGAAAGATTCCGTTTTGGCTCCGATTGCAGCAAATGCACTTAAACACATTCTTCTTATTTTTGACTCTTTCTCTACCATCGCAGATTTGGCAAAAAACGGTAATAAGTATGCCAGAGAAGTTATCGAATCATGGGCAAATGCGGAATGGTTTACCGCAAAACCTGCTTTGGCAGACAAAATCACCCTGACAGTTTTCAAGGTTTCCGGTGAAACCAATACTGATGATTTATCTCCGGCGCAGGATGCATGGTCACGACCTGATATTCCTCTGCATGCACAGGCGATGTTAAAAAACGCCCGTGAAGGCATAATTCCTGATCAGGATGGTGTTGTAGGTCCTGTTACTTTACTGAAGGAACTGAAAGCTAAGGGTTACCCTCTTGCCTACGTAGGTGATGTGGTAGGTACAGGTTCTTCAAGGAAATCAGCAACAAACTCGGTATTATGGTTTATGGGACAGGATATTCCATTTGTTCCGAACAAAAGAGCCGGCGGTTTTGTGCTTGGCGGAAAAATAGCTCCTATATTCTTCAATACAATGGAAGATGCCGGTGCTCTGCCTATTGAAACCGATGTATCAGCACTGAATACCGGTGATTTGATTGATATTCATGTATATGACGGTACTATTACCAAACACGATTCCGATGAAGTTTTATCAAAATTCACCTTAAAAACCGATGTTCTGCTGGATGAGGTTCAGGCGGGCGGACGTATTCCTTTGATTATCGGAAGATCTCTGACCTCCAAAGCAAGAGAATTCCTGAATTTACAGCCTTCAGAAATATTCAGAAAATTAAAGGAAATTCCTGATTCAGGAAAAGGATATACACTTGCGCAGAAGATTGTAGGCAGAGCATGCGGAGTTAAGGGTGTTCGTCCAGGAACATACTGCGAGCCTAAGATGACAACTGTAGGTTCCCAGGATACTACAGGACCAATGACCCGTGACGAATTAAAGGATCTTGCATGCTTAAGTTTTTCTGCAGATCTTGTTATGCAGTCTTTCTGCCACACAGCTGCATATCCAAAACTGGTCGATGTTCAAACTCATAACACCTTGCCTAAGTTTATTATGGAACGTGGCGGCGTAGCATTAAAACCTGGTGACGGTGTTATTCACAGCTGGCTGAATCGTATGGTTTTACCTGATACTGTAGGAACAGGAGGAGATTCTCACACACGATTCCCTATGGGTATTTCTTTCCCTGCCGGTTCCGGTCTGGTAGCATTTGCTGCAGCAACCGGTGTAATGCCGCTGGACATGCCGGAATCGGTTTTGGTTCGTTTTACGGGAACCATGCAGCCTGGAATAACTCTCAGAGATCTTGTTCATGCAATCCCTTACCATGCAATTCAGCAAGGCTTGCTGACTGTGGAAAAGAAAGGAAAGAAAAATATATTCTCTGGCAGAATTCTTGAAATTCAGGGATTACCGAATCTTAAGGTTGAACAGGCATTTGAACTTGCTGATGCTTCCGCAGAACGCTCGGCAGCAGGCTGCACCATCCAGTTAAATAAAGAACCGATCATTGAATATCTGAATTCAAATATTTCATTATTAAACTGGATGATTAAAGAAGGTTACGGTGATGCAAAGACACTGCAGAAACGTATTGATGCAATGAAAGACTGGTTAAAGGATCCTCAGTTGCTTGAGGCTGATCGGGACGCAGAATATGCTGCAGTAATTGAAATCGATATGAATAAGATAACAGAGCCGATTTTATGTGCTCCTAATGATCCTGACGATGCCAGACTTCTGTCTCAGGTGCAGGGGACAAAGATTGACGAAGTATTTATCGGTTCCTGCATGACCAATATCGGACATTTCAGAGCGGCAGGAAAATTACTGGAACCATTAAAGTCTCAACTGCCAACAAAATTATGGCTTGCACCCCCTACAAAGATGGATCGTGCTCAGTTGACCAAAGAAGGTTTCTTTAACATATTCGGTCGTGTTGGTGCACGCATTGAAATTTCAGGATGTTCTCTATGTATGGGCAACCAGGCAAGAGTTCACGACAATGCAACTGTTGTTTCAACATCAACAAGAAACTTCCCTAACCGTCTTGGACAGGGTGCCAATGTTTTCCTTGCTTCAGCGGAACTGGCAGCTATTACTTCCATTTTAGGCAAGCTTCCTACTCCTGAAGAATACCGGGCAAACGTTGCAAAATTAAGCGATAAATCCAATGAAATTTACAGGTATATGAATTTCAATATGATGGAGGAATATAACTAACAGTTGAACATAACTGTCAGTTATTCAAACAGAAACAAACCCGGTTGCCTAATCGGCAACTGGGTTTATTATTAAACGTACTACGGTAAATAGTCAGTATATATCCTTGAAGGTGCTATTCCTGATCATCCTGATTATGCAGATCAACATAATCCTGCATAATGGACGGCAATGCGTGATTCTGCTGAATTTCGTCATCCGATCCGCCTCTGATAACACGGGAATTATCAAGCCACGCTCCCAAATCTATGAGTTTGCAGCGCTTACAGCAGAAGGGTCGGAATTTACTTTTTTCGGACCAGACAACGTCGGCTCCGCATGTCGGGCATTGAACCACTAATTCATCTTTATCCATGATTTACCATTTTTAAAAATTTTTGGTGTAACTCAAAAACCTGTTTCTTTTTAAGTACAGGATCTTCACAATTGTAAATAATATCATCCGATAAACGCCTGCGTTCTTCACGATCGATTTGGGCATCAATAATCTTTCTGGCTAATTCTTCGGAAATTCGATCTCTAAGGCATGTCCGCTCTATCTGTTTTTCCACTTCCAAATCAACGCATACAACACGCTCTACCAGCTCATCAAAATGAGTTTCAAACATTAGAGGAACCACAACCAGTGCGTAGGGAGATTCAGCTTCAAAAGCCATTTGCTTTATTTTCTCACGAATAAGCGGATGCAGGATATCCTCTAAAAACCGTTTTGCTTCAATATCGTTAAAGACAATTTCCCGCAGTACGCGCCTATTAAGCTTTCCTTCGGAATCAAGAATACCTGAACCCCATTTTTCGATCAACTGTTTTGTAATATTCTGATCGTGATTAAGTATATCCCGGGAAACAAGATCGGCATCAATAACAGTGATACCCAAATCCACAAACAGATTGGCTATAGTTGTTTTACCTGATCCTATCCCGCCGGTCAAACCAATTAATAACTTGCTCATCTTAAAATCAGAGATAAATACCAGTTGTTAATCTCATTACCAAAAAGCATTATAGTATAACAGGTTACAGCAATATAAGGTCCAAACGGAATAGGCTTGCTGGCCGATTCCCTTACAATTACTTTATAGGTAATGCCAATCACCGCACCGACCAGAGCCGATAATAGAATAGCTATCGGGAGCATTTGGTAACCGAACCATGCACCCACAACAGCCATCAGTTTGAAGTCTCCATATCCCATGCCTTCCTTGCCGGTAATAATTTTAAATGCCCAGTACACAGACCACAATGACAAATAACCGAGGGTTGCACCTATAACAGCACCTTTTAATGACACATAACCGTCAACCGCATTAATAATCAGACCTAGCCATAATAAAGGCTGAGTAATCTCATCAGGCAGCAGCATCTTATCAAAATCAATGAACGTCAGTGAAATAAGACTCCAGGTCAAAATAACAGCACCGACAAGTTTTATTGAAGGAGGAAAGAAAAACGCAACAGTAAGAGTTAAAAATGCAGATAACAATTCTATTGATGGATAACGAAATGAAATAGGTAATTTACACTTCAGACACTTGCCTCGTAAAAAAAGCCAACTGATCACAGGAATATTTTCCATCGCGGAAATAAGATGACCGCATTTAGGACAGCGGGATCTTGGCAAGACCAGATTAAATTTTTCCTCTGTCTTAAGTTTTGCCAGTTCTTCACTGTCAGGTGAAAAATATTCCAGATAATCTCTTTTGAAACCTTTTTCCATCATAACAGGCAGCCGGTAAATTACCACATTCAGAAAACTTCCTACCAGCAAACCCAAAATAAATATATACGTGTAATACAGTACAGGAAATTGATTATAACAATTTAAAATCCATTCCATTTATTACATTCCCTAGAAAAACAAAGGAGCACATGGCTGCACTCCTTAAAAGTAAAACTAAACAAAACACAGGTTACTTGATTACGGAACCCATTGTAAATATTGGGAGGTACATCGCGATAACCAAACCACCGATGAGCACACCAAGGACAACCATGATCAACGGTTCAAGCATAGATGACAATCCATCAACAGCATCATCAACTTCCTGCTGATAAATACCTGCAATTTTTGCCAGCATATCGTCAATAGAACCTGCTTCTTCACCGATCATTACCATCTGCGTTAACATATCAGGGAATACCATGGTTGTTCTCATGGCCATATGCATCTGCATACCATTTACAACTTCATTTCGAACATCCAATACAGCATCACGATATAACGCATTACCTGCAGCACCTGCTGCAGAAACCAAAGCTTCAACCAGCGGAATACCAGCAGCAAAGGTTGTAGACAATGTGGAAGCAAATCTCTGAAGTGCGGCTTTTCTTAAAATATTGCCGATCACTGGGATCTTCAGTGACCATCTTTGTACAGCATCCCTGAACCTAGGATAGTGAGTCAGGCAGTACTTAAACGCGATGAAAGAAGCAAACAGCGTACCGGCAGGAATCAGCCAGTTCGCCTGCATCCACCTTGACAGTTCCACCACCATTTTTGTAAAAGCAGGAAGTTCTGCACCGAATCCTTTGAAGATATCCTCAAACTGAGGTACTACGAAAATCAAAAGAATAGCTGTAACAGCAATTGCTATGATAACAACGACCGTCGGATACATTAAAGCCTTCTTAATCTTTGACTTTAACATTTCCGCTTTTTCCTGGTATGTTGCAATACGGTCATAGATGGTTTCCAGGGCACCGGACTGTTCACCGGCAGCAACCAGGTCGCAGTACAAATCATTAAAATACTTAGGATATTTGCTGAATGCCTTTGATAATGGAATACCGCCGGCAACATCATTTGCAATATCTGTCAGCATTTCTCTCATACGGGATTTTTCATGACTTCCGGACAGCAACTGAATGGCCTGAATAATAGGCACACCAGCACCAAGCATGGTACAAATCTGTCTTGAGAACATTGCAATATCCATAGGTTTAATATGCGGTTCAAGGAATTCTATTACCTGACGTTTTTTCATTTTAATAATAGTAACACCCTGTCTCTTAAGTTCAGATCTTACAGCTTCTTCACTTAAACCCTGAGCGATACCGCTAACAACCGCACCTTTTTTGTTCTTGCCTTTCCAATCATACTGTGAAACTTTAGTCTTTGGAGCAGACTTTGTTCCAACCTTGCTAGAACCATTTTTCAAAGCTAATGCCATGAGTCCAATACCTCTTGTTTATTTAATTATTAATTATTAACTCGTTACACGTCTTACTTCAGCCAAACTTGTCAAACCTAGACTGGCTTTTTCAAGTGCAGATCGACGTAACGTTTGCATCCCCTGCTCAACCGCTATTCTGTTCAATTCAATAGAATTAGCGCCATTCATGATTGCTTCAGCCAAACGATCATTCATAACCATGATTTCATAAATACCAACACGTCCCTTGTAACCGCTTGAACATGCACTGCAGCCGGCCGGACCGAACAGTTTGATACCGTTCTTGATTTCCTCTTCAGTATATCCGATGGCCCTCAGCTGCTGTTCGGAAACCTGCTGCTCAACCTTGCACTTCTGACACAGCCTTCTGGCCAGACGCTGCGCCATAATCAGCGTACAGGATGATGCGATATTAAAACTCGGAACACCCATATTCAATAGACGGGTCAATGTTTCCGCTGCGGAGTTTGTGTGCAGTGTTGATAACACAAGGTGACCGGTCTGCGCGGATTTAATGGCAATTTCCGCAGTCTCCAAATCACGAATTTCACCAACCATGATTACATCAGGGTCCTGACGCAGGAATGCTCTCAATGCAGAGGCAAAGGTCAATCCCGCCTTAGGGTTCATCTGTACCTGATTGATACCGTAAAGGTTGATTTCCACCGGATCTTCAGCCGTTGATATATTGGTTTCCTCATCATTCAGAATACTCAATCCGGTATACAATGATACGGTTTTACCGGAACCTGTAGGTCCTGTAACAAGAATCAGTCCCTGAGGTTTTGCCAGGGCATCCAAATACTGTTTCTTCTGAACATCATTGAATCCGAGCTGATCTATATTAAGTTTGGCAGCAGAAGAATCCAGGATACGCAGTACGATCTTCTCACCCCATAACGTCGGCAATGAATTAACACGCATATCCATTGTCTTGTTGGCACCGATTTTAAGCTTAATACGACCATCCTGAGGAAGTCTTTTTTCGGCTATATCCAAGCGTGACATAACTTTAAGACGAGCAGAAAAACGCTCTTTCAGATTAACCGGAGGTGTAGCTACCTGATGAAGAATGCCATCAATACGGAACCTTACACGATACTTAGTCTCGTATGGTTCAAAATGCAAGTCAGATGCACCCATGGAAATAGCCTTAAGTAGCATCTGGTTGATAAATTTAACAACCGGAGCATCATCCTCCTCGCTCTTGGTTGTATCAATAGCTGTTCCTGCTCCGTTATCAGCCTGTGCATCGGCACCGCTCAAATCATTAAGTTCACCTTCAACACTAACAAGATCGGCATCCGGATCTCCGTTTGCTTCGGTCTGCTCTGTCAATTGCTGCTCGGAAGATGTTGTTAAAAATTTAATTGCTTTCTGTAACTTCAGTTCATCTACCAGGAATGGTTCAGTATGAACAGAGAAAACGAAGCCGAATTCTTCCAATGCCTCAACATTGGTAGGATCCGATAACGCCAGATATAAAGTATGACCCTGCAGATACACAGGCAACGCATGATATTTTCTGATAAGTTTTTCATTTAAAAACTGCTTTGGAATATCCTGCAGATCGAATTCGTCAAGATTCAGCAAAGCCAAACCGAAATAATCAGTACAGAAGTTGGCAAGATCGTCACTTTGAATAAATCCGCTTTCTACAACACCCTGCACATAAGGAACATCGCGTTTTTCACAATCTTTTTGTATTTCATTGGCCTGTTCCTGTGTAATCTTACCTGCATTAACTAAACTAGGCATCAAGGTACTTTTTACAGCCATAGATTTAGTTCCTCCATATAATTTTTATAATTTAATTATGATAATAAAACCACTATCAAGAATACACTTCTTTTGATTATACGTTAACAACAAGAATTTAACACAAACTAAATTCAATAATAATGACAAACTACACAAAATTACTAATAAATAGTGAAATTTTGAATTTTTTATGAACAATTTTTCATATTTGATAAAACTGAAATATAATTAACTTCTTTCGAAAGCAGTATAAATTTCAACCTGATTAAACTGAATAAATAAAGGGAAGTATCTTTCTACTTCCCTTTATATTATCCGATTGGATGTTATTACGGCATTAAAAAGCCCAGACTCAGCTGAATTATAATTTACCGCAGCAGTTCTTATACTTTTTGCCTGAACCGCAAGGACAAGGATCGTTTCTTCCAATCTTTTGTCCTGTTCTCATAAACGGCGACTGCTTTTCTTTCTTCTTTGCTTCCTGTTCCTCAGCCTGCTTGTTGGTAATGGAATTCTTTGACTCCAATTCAGCCTGCCTTTGTCTTTCCGCCTCCATCTCTGAAATCTCTTCCGGAGTTCTGATCTGAAGTCTCAGCAGAATGGTAACAACCTGAGCTTTATAGCGACTTAACATTACCCCGAACATCTTTGATGATTCAGTCTTGTATTCATTCTTTGGATTCTTCTGTGCATAACCGCGCAGATATATACCCTGTCTTAAACAATCCATGGAAGCCAGATGCTCCTTCCAGAAACGATCCAGCAACTGAAGCATAACGCTTCTCTCCAGATTCAGAACATTTTCGTCATCAATTACAGAAACTTTATCATTGTATGACTTAATTGCAAGTTCAGTAATCCTATTGCAGACATCATCTTCCGTCATCTGGCTGTTTTCCTTCAACCAGTCTGCCACAGGAACCTGAAGACCGAAATCGGTAAGCATCGCATTTTCCAGACCTTCAACATCCCAGTTTTCCACAACAGCATTGGCAGGAATAAATTTTGAAACTTCCTCTATCATTACGTCTTCAATGATCTGTTCAACCTCTTCCTTCATCGGCTCGCGATCGACTTCCAGTAACTGATTGCGGAATTCATAAATATTTCTGCGCTGTTCATTGGCAACATTATCAAATTCAAGAAGATTCTTACGAATATCAAAATTTCGTTCTTCAACCTTTCTTTGAGCATTCTCAATTGATCTTGTAACCCACTTGTGCTCAATGGAATCACCTTTCTTCATGCCAGCTTTCTTAAACCAGCTGCGAATTCTTTCGGTATTGATAAAGATTCTTAACAGATTATCATCCAAAGACAGATAGAATCTTGATGAACCAGGGTCTCCCTGGCGTCCTGAACGTCCTCTCAACTGGTTATCAATACGACGGGATTCGTGACGTCCAGTACCAATAATATGAAGACCGCCGGCCGCAACCACTTCATCATGACGTTTCTGCCAGTCAGCCATAATTTTATCAACCTGTTCTTTGGTTGGATTTTCCAATGCATCAATTTCCGCCTGCGGATTTCCTCCAAGTACAATATCAGTACCGCGACCGGCCATGTTTGTAGCTATGGTTACAGTCTTCGGAGCACCGGCCTGCGCAACAATCTGGGCTTCCTTCTGATGGAACTTGGCATTCAGCACACTGTGAGGAATTTTCCTTTGTGTAAGGAAACTGGACAGTTTTTCAGAATCTTCAATTGATATGGTACCAACCAGCACAGGACGACCTTTATTGATCTGGGATTCAATGTCCTCAACAATGGCCTGGAACTTGTCCTCTTCATCCAAAAATATCAAATCGTGTTCATCTTTTCTGATCATTGGTTTGTTGGTTGGCAATACAACCGTATTCAAACCGTAGATCTGCTGAAATTCGAAAGCTTCTGTATCGGCAGTACCTGTCATACCGGCAAGTTTTGTATACAATCTGAAATAATTCTGGAATGTTATGGAAGCAAGAGTCTGGTTTTCATTCTGAATTTTAACATGTTCTTTTGCCTCAATAGCCTGATGCAGACCGTCAGACCAGCGACGTCCTTCCATTGTTCTTCCTGTGTGTTCATCAACAATGAGAATTTCGCCGTTTTTAACGATATAATCAATATCCTTCTTGAACAGTGTATGAGCTCGTAAACATGCGTTTACATGATGAAGCACAATCATGTTCTTATAATCAAACAGGTGCTCATTCTGACCAAGAACTTCAGACTTTCTCAATAGCTCCTCAACATATACCTGTCCTCTTTCGGTTAAATATACCTGTTTGAATTTTTCATCTACAGTAAAATGACCATCACCCTTGTACGTTTCGGAATCTTCCTTGTCCTGACGTTTCAGTAAAGGAATAACTTCATTAATCTTGGTGTATAACTCAGTGGCATCATTTGCAGCACCGGAAATAATCAGCGGAGTTCTAGCTTCATCTATCAAAACCGAATCCACCTCATCCACCAGCGCATAATTCAATCCGCGCTGAACCCTTGATTCCTTGGTGAAAGCCATGTTATCACGCAAATAATCGAAGCCAAATTCATTGTTGGTACCATATGTAATATCGCATGCATAAGCCTTCTGTTTTTCTTCAACACTTAATCCGGCAAGATTACAGCTAACAGTCATTCCCAGAAAGTTAAAAAGTTTACTTGACCAGGTTGCATCACGTGAAGCAAGATAATCATTTACAGTAACAATATGAACACCCTTGCCGGTCAATGCATTTAAATATGCAGGAAGAGTGGATGTTAAAGTTTTACCTTCACCGGTTTTCATTTCAGCAATCTGATCGGTATTTAAAACGATGCCGCCCATCATCTGCACATCAAAATGTCTCATGCCGTATACGCGCTTTGATACTTCTCGCACCACAGCAAAGGCATCAGGTAAAATATCATCAAGTGTTTTTCCTTCTTTCAGCTGTTCCTTGAAATAAGGAGTCATACCCTTAAGCTGTTCATCGGAATACTGTTCGTACTTTGGTTCCAAAGCGTTGATTTGAGCAACGATTTTTCTTAATCTTTTTAATGTTCTTTCATTTGAACTACCAAAAATTTTGGTAAAAATATTCATAATAGACATAGCTTTTCTCATTCTTATTATTTTATTGATTATGAGTGATTATATCATTTTTTTAAGAGATATTTGATGATAAATAATCAGTTATCTTAACACCGGATACTAATAATATATGTACAAAATTTAAATTTTCAACCTTATAAACTTTCAAATACGAAAAAAGCCACTAAAAACAGTGGCTCTTCATTATATTCCAAAAACTTAAATTCCGTTTCTAGGCGTTGACTGCTACAGAATGAATGAAATCAATTGGAGTTCCGAAAACATTTGACAATTCTTCATCATTGAATGTTTTAATTTCATAACATTCCGGATGAGCGAGCAATTCCCTGATCATCTGATTATTCAAATGATGTCCAGTCTTGTATGCCGAAAACTTTCCGAGGAGAACCTTGTTGCTCATGTACAGATCACCGATGCAATCCAGTAGCTTATGCTTAACAAATTCATCCTCGTAGCGGAGACCGTCATTATTCAAAACACGATAATCATCCAATACAACCGCGTTATCCAATGAACCTCCCAATGCGAGATTATGAGCATGCATGTATTCCACATCCTGCAGAAAACAGAATGTTCTAGCACTTGCTATATCTGATCTGAACAACTGACCGGAAAAATCGATGCTGATATGCTGTTTATCCGGATCCATGGCGGGATGTTTGAAATCAATTGTCAAATCCATCTGCAAACCCTTTGAACTTGGTTCAACCATCGCCCACTTCTCACCATCTTCAACACGAACCGGCTTTGTAACCTTAATGAACTGCTTTGGTGCCGACAACTGTTTAACTCCGACCTGAGACAGGAGATAAACAAAAGGATACGCGCTTCCGTCCATAATAGGAACTTCAGGAGCGTTCACCTCAATGAACAAGTTATCAATACCCAAAGCAAAAAGAGCAGCCTGCAAATGCTCAATTGTTGAAATACGAACACCTGCATCATTCACCAATGCAGTGCATAACTGAGTATCCCTAACAGCATCTGCTGTACACTTAAACTCCACATTAGGTTCCAGATCGGTTCTTCTGTATACCAGACCTGTGTTCTTTGGAGCAGGCTTGAAATTTACAGAAACCTTCTTACCTGAATGCAGACCGATACCTGTAACGGAAATTGCTTTATTTAATGTGCATTGCTTCAACATAGTAACTGTCCTTTTTTCAATTTTGTTCATTATATCACAAAATTTTTAGATTGCTCTCTTAATTTATCAATCGGCCTGCTTTCTGAAAATTGCAGGAACTTCCAGATTATCCTCATCAGATAAACCGCTTCTGATAAACGGAGTATCTGTTCCAATCATTTCATCATCATCGATGTTCAATATCTGATCAGGATTGAATACTGTCTTTATCATTTCAGGTTCATCCGATTTTTTACCGATACCGGTTGCAATAACTGTTACGCGTACTTCACCCTCACCTTCCGGCACATCAGTATCAACTTCCTCTGAGGTATATGTTAATCCGGAAATAATTTCAGCATTCGGATCTGCATAACCGTTGATTGTCTGGTTGATTAAACCAAGTTCATCCATACCCAAATCTGCTGGAGCTTCCACGTTCAAGAAAATAGAAGTTGCACCCTTCAGATCAACATCATCCAGCAACGGGCATACGATAGCCTGCTGAACAGCTTCCTGAGCTCTTTCCGGACCTTTGCCGACACCGATACCGATAATCGCTGTACCGCCGTTTTCCATACATCTTCTCAAATCATTGAAGTCCAGGTTAATGTGACCTTCCTTCAGCAGTGATCCAGAAATACCTCTTACAGCTTTCAGCAATACGTCATTGGCTTCCGCGAAAGCATTCAATACAGTTACCTTCTTTCCGAGAACCTGTAGCAACTTGTCATTTGGAACCACAATCAGTGTATCTGCATACTTTGCAAGTTCCTTAATACCTTCTTCGGCATGCTGCGCACGTTTCTGTCCTTCATATGAGAACGGTTTCGTTACAATCGCAATGGACAAAATACCCAATTCACGTGCAACCTGCGCAACAACAGGGGCACCGCCGGTACCTGTACCACCGCCTTCACCGGCAGTAATAAAGATAATGTGATTACCCATAATCGCATCGCGGATTTTGTCAATATCCTCCTCGGCAGCTGCCTTACCCTTGGTCGGATCTGCACCGCAGCCTAGACCGCCGGTCATTTTGCTACCAATTTGAACTTTAACTTCAGCTGTAGTTTTATTTAAAGCCTGCGCATCAGTATTGATACAAATGGTTTTAACTGTATCAATATGTGCCTTAACCATGTGGGATACAGCATTACCACCGCCTCCACCGATACCAACAACCACCATGTTAGGACGAAAATTTGATTCTGCCTCAGCAGCTACTTCCGGAGTATCCAACTCCACACCTACAATACTCATTTTAGAACTCCAATTCTAATTAGTAACAAACAAAATTAATACATTTCCTTTAATTTTTTAAATAAACCTTTCAACGACCACCACTTGGCATTTCCATTATGCTCCTGTTTACGGTACTCATGATTTTGACTTCCGTAGATCAACAATCCTACAGCAGTAGAAAATTCAGGATGATTTACAATGTCATAAAGACCTTTGTTTACATTCGGCTGACCTATTCTTACAGGACAATTGAAAATGCTCTGAGCCAAATCCAGCAAACCATCTATTTTGGCACCACCACCTGTAAATACGATTCCGGCACCCAGCTGATATGATTTATTATTCTTTTGCAAGGTATCCTGAGCTTTTTTAATTCTCACCTGCACATATTCCAATAATTCCTTATAGCGTGAATTCAGCACCTGAGGCAATAATCTAAGTGATATAGTACCTTCCTTTCCGCTAACGGATCTAATTGTAATTTTCTGTTTTTCCTGGTATTTATCAAGATTAACCGTACCGTGTTCTATTTTTACCATTTCGGCAACAGGCAATGGAGTACTTATTGCTACAGCCAAATCGTTTGTTGCAATAAATCCAGCATACGGGAATACATCCGAATAACACAATATTCCGTCAATATAAACAGTTATATCAATAGTTCCCGCACCTATGTCAACAAGACATACACCAATATCCTGTTCATCCTGGGACAGCACCGATTTTGCAGACGCCAGTCCACCAAATACAAAAGAATTAATTTTAATGCCATTAACCTTTTCAATACATTTTTCCAGGTTTTTCGCCGTATCCGCATGACAAGCTATCAGATGAACAAAAGCCTCCAAACGATAGCCGGTCATACCGATTGGTTTTTTAATTCCAGTCTGGTTATCAATGGTATAATTCTGCTCCACCACATGTAATAATTTGTTACATTCTTCAGGCAGCTTGATATTCTGTGCGTTATGAATGGCATCCTCAATGTCCTCCTGTTTAACATCATCGGAAATTGATACCATTCCGCGCTCATTTTTACATTTAATGTGCTGACCGGAAATTGAACAATATACTGAATTAATCTGTATATTAGAAGAAGCCTCTGCTTTGTATACTGCCTGTTTAATTGAATCAACAACAGCCTCTACATCAGTAACACAGCCTCGTTTCATTCCTTTTGATTCATATGTTCCCACACCTAGTATATTAAGACTACGATCAGGCAAAACTTCAGCTACCACCGCACGAACCATGCTAGTACCAACATCAAGACCGACAACAAATTCACTTTCTTGCTCTTGTGTTTTAATCATGTTCTTATACCTATTAATTTTAATTTAATAAACTTTATAAAACGCTTCAATGCATCAAGATCATAAATCTTGTTCTTTTTTCCAACCAATTGCCATTCCATTATCGTATCGGAGATCGATATAGGAAATTTTGACAAAATTCTTTCTGATCTGAGGATAAACCTTAGCAAATTTTTCCAATCGTTTCTTAACTACCTCATGACCTTCCAGTTCATCAATATCAATATTTTCACGACCCAGAATCAATTTTACGCCGTTGTCCAGAAACAGTTCCCATGATTGCCGATTGGTCAAAACAACCTTATCAATACCACATCCTACAGCAGCCAGAATTTCCATGAATATCTGGTAGTTACGATACATATAATTAACCTTGTTTTCAGGTCCGTCCAAAACAACCAGATTTCCGAAATAACCGCCTTCGGGAATATCAAAAATACCTGATTTATCACTGAAAAGCCTGTCTTCCTTCCACCTTGCAACAGGCTTTTTTTCAACAATGTCCAGGTACAAATAAGCAGGCCATTGCTTTCTTACCGAAACCGTATCCACCCAGGATATAGACTCAATAACCTCCTGGATTGAATTTACATCAAGTTTGATAAAATTATGCAACAATCCTGAATTTGAAAGAATACTGCTTATTTTTGATATTTCCTGTTCATTCAGATTTCCCTTTATTGATACAGTATCAACAGGCAAAGCATCACTATCGTAATAATATTCCTTTATAGCCAGAAAAGTGGCAGTCAAAAAAAGCATAACGCAAAGAAAAAACGCAAAACCGATAAAGTAAGATGTATCCACCGGTTTATTAGCCTCCAGGGAGGATTTTTCCACTGCATCTGCAAAAGTCATTTTCAACTATTATCCTTCATAACTCTTCATGGCATCCTGATCAAGTTTCAATTCTGCCAATTTTTTTGCAACCATGTTTATATTACCTGCTCCTTGAGTTAGAACTATATCTCCCGGTTTAACAATACTTGCCAAAACTCCTGGAATCTCATTAGGTTTTGCCACAAAAATAGGGTCGATCAATCCTCTCTGCCTTATAGAACGACATAAAGATCTGCCGTCTGCTCCCGGAACAGGATCTTCTCCTGCTGCATATACATCCAACAGAATCAGCGCATCAACTCGTCCAAGCACATCTACAAAATCGTCATAAAGATCTCTGGTTCTTGTATATCTGTGCGGTTGGAAAATCATTACAAGACGTCGATCCGGCCAACCGTTTCTAACAGCCTTGATTGTCGCTTTAACCTCACTAGGATGATGACCGTAATCATCTACTAGCTTCACTGTATCATGATCGTTTTCGTTAAGTTTGAATTCACCGTACTGTTCAAACCTTCTTCCTACACCCTGGAAATTTTCCAGTGCCGACAGAATATCCTGATCATCCACACCGTCATCACTTGCCACTGCAATCGCTGCTGCGGCATTCAAAGCCATATGTATGCCAGGAAGAGCCAGACGAACGTTCAGTAAAGTTCCGTTAGGTTTTCTGATCTTGAATGTAGAATGATCATTTTCCTGTTTAAAATCAATAACCTGGACATCTGCTTCCTCAGACAAACCGTAGGTCAGCACGGCGCGTCCGATCTTTGGTATGATTGACTTAACCACCGGATCATCAATACAAACTACTGCCAGTCCGTAAAACGGTAAATTATGCAGAAAATCAACGAAAGTAGACTTTAACTTATTGAAATCCCCATCGTATGTTCCCATGTGATCAGCTTCGATATTTGTTACCACACTCACCATCGGCTGCAGATGTAAAAATGACGCATCGGACTCATCAGCCTCAGCAATAAGGTATTTGCCCTGTCCCAATCTTGCGTTGGAACCAGAACTGTTTAACAGACCTCCGATAACATAAGTAGGATCTCTGCCAGCCTGTGCATAAATGCTGGCAATAAGACTGGTTGTAGTTGTTTTTCCATGAGTACCGGCAATGGCAATACCGTGACGGTATCTCATAAGTTCTGCAAGCATTTCCGCTCTTTTCACAATCGGTATTCTTAACTCTTTAGCAGCTACAAGTTCTGGATTCTTCTTTTTTATAGCCGATGATATAACAACCACGCTTGCACCCTTCACATTATTTGCATCATGACCAATAAAAATCGTTGCTCCCAGTGATTTCAGGTGCTCAGTAACAGGATTACTGTTAATGTCTGAACCTGTTATTTCATAACCTTCGTTTACTAGCACCTCGGCGATACCGCTCATACCTGCGCCGCCAATACCGATAAAATGAATACGCTTCACACGTCTCATTTCTGGAACCTGAGTTCTAACTTTTTGTGTTTCAATCTTGTCCACAATCTGATTCCTTCAATTAAATTCTTTATTGTTCACCTGCGAGTTTCTGACAGTAACCTGCCACTTTCTCCGTAGCATCCAAGATAGCCACGTCCCGTGCATTTTTAGACATATCTGTAATTAAACCAGGATCTGCTATATATCTGTCCAAAATTCCGCAAACAGTTGTTTCATTAAAATCCTTTTGTGCCACAAGCAAAGCTGCATTCGCATTAACTAGACTCAAAGCGTTTTTGGTCTGATGATCATCCACCGCACTTGGCAAAGGAACAAAAATAGCCATCTTATGAGCCGCTGCAATTTCCGCTACAGTAAGCGCCCCTGCACGACATATCACAATATCGGCCCAGGTATATGCATCCGCCATATCATCAATAAATTCAAGAACTTCCACATTGTCCTGGTAATTCAATTCCTGATATTTTTTCTGGGTTGCTTCCTTGTTGCCCTTACCGGTCTGATGCTTTACCTCTATATTTTTGTATTTTGCCAAAACGGGAGGCAGAGTCTCATTAAAAACCTGCGCACCCAAAGAACCGCCAACGACCAGAACTCGTATTCTGCGATCATTTATGCATTCAATAGGAAACTGAGCAATAGCCGAAATTTCATCACGTATAGGATTACCCACTACATCAGACTTCTTTCTTGCCAGATTATTCGGAAAGCCAAGGCATACCACGGTTGCAAAATTGGCCAATATTCTGTTGGTCAATCCCGCTGCGGCATTCTGTTCGTGCAGCACCAAAGGAATATGACTTAACCACGCCGCAATCCCGCCCGGACCTGAAGCATATCCACCCATGCCCAAAACAACATCAGGCTTAAATTCCTTGATAACCTTTCTGGCCTGTCCTATTGCTTTTAAAATTTTAAAAGGTGCCAGCAGTTTCCTGGCCATTCCGTTTCTGCGAACACCCTGAATATCGATATATGCAATATCAAATCCGTGCTGAGGTACCAGTCTTGCTTCCATTCTTTCCTTAGTTCCCAGCCACAGCACATCCCAGTCACGATCCTGCAGGTATTTAGCAACAGCCAGCCCAGGAAACACGTGACCTCCGGTACCGCCTGCCATAACTAAAATTTTTTTACGCATTATTCAATATTCCTCATTTGGTCTCTATATGCTGTCTCTTAAGTCTGAATTCATAGTCCAACCGCAGAACCAGCGCCAGTGCCATCAGCATCATCATCATGCTGGATCCGCCATAACTAATCAAAGGCAATGTCAAACCTTTGGTAGGAAGCATGCCTGATGCCGCACCTATATTAATTACAGTCTGGATTGCAATCATTAAACCGACACCAAAACTTACATAACCACTAAATAATTCACTGGCCTTCAAGAAGCGTTTGCTTATTATAAACAATCGCCATACCAACCACATTTCAAGAAGAATTACCGCACATACACCTATGAAGCCAAGCTCTTCTCCCAATATCGCAAATACAAAGTCTGTATGAGCCTCGGGCAAATATTCCATTTTCTGAACACTGTTGCCCAGACCCTCGCCGTATAAACCGCCTCTGCCAAAAGCCATTAATGACTGGGTTAACTGATAACCTTTACCAAAAGGTTCCACCCACGGATCCAAGAAAGTTGTTAATCTTATCAGACGATAAGGCTCAAAAACTGCAAACACAACCATAAGCACACACATCAGAACTGCCCCCGATATGTAACTTAACAGATTTGCTCCGCCGATAAAAAGCAGTCCAAGCATTATTCCAAACAAAACCGCAGATGAGCCGTAATCAGGCTGACACAAAAGCAGAGCTACAATAACGCCGAACAGGGCCAGCTGTTTCACAAATGCCCTCAGCTTTTTAGTCACCTCTTCTCTCTTTCTGGTTAGAAAACTCGATAAGTAGACAATCCAGCATAACTTCATTATTTCTGAAGGCTGAACATTCATTACCCCGAGTTTTATCCATCTCTTTGCCTTATTTATTTCCGAACCGACCAGCAGCACTAAAAGCAAACAGACAATACCGAAAATCAAAAGTTTGAGATCATGCTTTTTGTAGAACTCCACCGGTACAAAAAGCACCAGAAAACCACAGAAAAGAGCCACCAGCAAAGCCATCAAATCTCTTTTTCCATAAAAAAAAGGTTCATCAAACTTATTTGTTGCCTGAGTAATTGATGACGAAAAAATCATAATAAAACCTATGCAAATAAGAGTAAGCGCCAGGAAAACAATCTGGCGATCATACATAGGTTTACGATCTGTCGCAATCAACTTATTTTTTAAAAAACTCAGCATTCTTTTGACTCTAGCTCTCTAACGAGTGAAACAAACACATCACCGCGTTCTTCGAAGTTCTTAAACATATCCATACTTGCACAGGCTGGAGCCAGTAAAACAACATCTCCAGGTTTTGCCGCCTCAAAAGCTTTTCTCAAGCCTTCCTTCATATCTGCAACGCTGATGGCATTGTCACCCAGTACCAGCAGATCCTTGGCATCTCTGCCGAAACAATACATTTCCTTAATCTGCGTTTTCAGCAAATCTCCGATAGGTGAAAAATTCTGGCCTTTACCGATACCGCCGGCCAAAAGGAACAAATCACCCTGTGTAACGCTGGATAAACCATCAACTGCAGCCAAAGTAGATCCGACATTGGTCGCCTTGGAATCATTGTAAAACTTTACACCCTTTATTTCTGCAACAAACTGGCAGCGGTGCTCCAAACCGGTAAAGGTTTTTAAAGTCTCTACCTGTGCATTTTCATTGATACCTACAACATCAGCCAGCGCCATTGCTGCCAATGCATTCATCTGATTATGTTTGCCCGCTATTTTCATATCGGCAACATCCATAATCTTGCGTCCGAATTTAGCCAGATATGTATGATTTGCTTCTTTTACCAGACCATACTCACGATCATCATCTCCAAAACTTACCTTGTCAACACTCTGGTCCTTAGGGAAGGTCCTTTGATCAAAGCGATTATATATTACATGGTAGGCATTTTTGTAAATAATATGTTTTGCTTCTGCATACTTTTCAATATCGAATTCATACCGATCCATATGGTCTTCAGTAACATTCAGAATGGTACAGCCGGCAGCATGTAAACTTTTTGTAGTTTCCAGCTGGAAGGATGATAATTCAAGAACATAAAGTTTTGCAGGATCCTTTAACAGATCCAAAGCAGGAACTCCAATGTTTCCGCCTACACCGACCTTTATTCCTGCAGCCTTGGCCATAAGACCAACGAGTGTTGTTACAGTACTTTTTCCATTTGCTCCTGTAATACCTATAACAGGAACATTAACTTCTCTTACAAACAGTTCAATGTCTCCAATCACCTCTACGCCATGCTCTGCTGCAGCTTTAATTGCAGGAGTATATAAAGGTACACCGGGACCTACAACCAATGTTTTTGCAGCACAGAAATCGGCAGCAAAATCCGAAAAATCACCGCTTCTAAAGGCAACATTTGAAGGAAGTTCCTTCCTTAACGGAGGATTTTCTCTTGTATCAACAACAGCAGGCACAATACCCTTGGCAAGCAGAAAATCAACTACAGCCAGATTACTTTTTCCCAATCCTACAACTATGTATTCATCAGACATTTTTATTCTCGATTTATCTTAACTTTAATGTTACCAAACCCAATAAAACCAGTACAAAAGTTATAATCCAAAATCTGACTATAACACGAGGCTCAGGCCATCCTCCCAACTCAAAATGATGATGAATCGGCGCCATTCTGAAAATTCTTTCGCCTCTTAACTTAAATGAACCGACCTGCAGGATTACGGATAATGTTTCCATTACAAATACACCACCCATAATAAACAACAAAAACTCCTGTCTGATCAGAACAGAAATCACACCCAGTAAAGCACCCAAAGTCAATGATCCGACATCTCCCATGAACACCATTGCCGGGTAAGTGTTAAACCACAGAAATCCTATTGCCGCACCAACAATGGAAGTACAAACAATAACAATCTCAGATGCTCCGACAATATACGGAATATTTAAATAAGCCGCATAATTAACGTTACTCGTTACCCATGCTATCAAACCTAATGCGGCGGCAACCAGAGCTGTAGGTACAATAGCAAGACCATCCAGACCGTCGGTAAGATTAACAGCATTCGAAGAACCGACGATTACGCAGTATACCAGTGGAATAAACAACAATCCTAAATCAGGCATAAAATTCTTAAAAAACGGAACTACGAGAGTTGTCTCATTGGCGGATGGAGCATAAAAGTACAGGAAAGTACCGATGCATAAAGCAAATACCGACTGCCACAAATATTTCCATTTTGCAGCAAGCCCTTTAGTATTGTGACGTGTTATTTTCCAGTAATCATCAATAAATCCTATGGTACCGAATGCAATGGTCGAAAATATAACAACCCATACGTACACACTGCGCAAATCAGCCCAGAGAATTATAGATACCAAAATAGAACCGAGAATCATCACTCCGCCCATAGTAGGAGTGCCTGTCTTTGCAAGGTGAGACTTCGGACCGTCATCTCTCACAACCTGACCATACTTTAACTTATGTAGTTCTTCGATTACCTTTGGTCCAACCAGCAGCGAAATAACCATAGTTGTTAATATCGCCATTACAGCGCGGAAAGATAGATATGATACAACATTAAATACGGTTAAATATTTTGTTAACCATTCAGATAACAAAACTAGCATAATTCATCCTTAATATAATTCAGCACTTCATGCATTTTCATGCTATGTGATCCTTTAATCAAAACTGCAGAGATTTTAGCATTGTCGAAATTATCTTTCAGCCACTGCTTTAACTCCTCCTTAGTATTAAAAAATATCCCTTTTCCGCCACTGGCAGAAACTGATAACTCTGTTAATTTACCAACAGCCAGAAATAAATCAATTTTGGAATTTAAAACTCTTTTTCCAACCTCTTTATGCAGTTCCTCAGCCTGATCTCCTAATTCTCCCATGTCTCCCAATATCAAAACCTTATAGGCCTTCATGCTGTTTAATGTTTCAATTGCGGCAAATACCGCATTAACTGAAGCATTATAAGTATCATCTATGAGAGTAATATTATTTTTGCTGCTGATTTGCAATCTGCCCTGAAAAGGTTCATACGATTCCAGTCCATTTTTTATAGTTTCCAGATCCAATCCAAGTGCATAGGCAACGGTAGCCGCCGCGCATGCATTTGAAACATTGTGGGTTCCAACAATCTTCAAGCCTACCGGAATATTTCCTTGAGGGTTATGAAGAACAAATCTGGCACGTCCTAAGTCATCAAGTTCAATTGCGCTTGCATAGGTAGTCGCCGCATCATTATCAACACTGAATGAACACAGTCTGTACTTCTTCTGCTCATTTTCAAATTCATTGTAAAATTCACTGTCACGGTTAAAAACAGCGGTTCCATCTTCAGCCAAAGCCTGAAAAATTTCGCTTTTAGCCTTAAACACACCTGCAAGAGAGCCGAAACCTTCAAGATGCGCATATCCGACATTGTTAATCAATGCAATGTCAGGATGTACCAGATTTGTAGTGTAGGAAATTTCCCCGTGATGGTTCGTACCCATTTCAATAATGGCATATTTGTGACTTTCGGTTAAACGCAGCAGAGTTAAGGGCACTCCTATATCGTTGTTAAAATTTCCCTTTGTTGCAAGTGTTTCTCCGGCAAGGGACAAAATCGAATAAGTCAGATCCTTTACCGTAGTTTTCCCGCAGGTTCCTGTAATACCTACAGTAACAGGATTTAATTTTTGTTTAACATATGAACCCAGCATTCCAAGTGCTTTTTTAGTATCCGGAACAATTATATACGGAACGGAGGTTTCCACCTCGCGATCGACAACCAAAGCTCTGGCACCGTTTTTTACTGCTCCGTCCAGAAAATCATGCGCATCAAACCGTTCTCCCTTAAGAGCAAAAAACAATTCATTGTCACTTGCGGATCTTGAGTCAGTAGTAACCGAAGCAACAGAAATATTATCCCCTACCAATTTCCCGTTGCAACATTCTGCAATTTCTTTCAAACTTATACTGATCATTACATCAAATTCCTATTCTGCTATAAAGTTTCAATAACTTCTCTGACTATTTCCTGATCACTGAAATGATGCTTAACATTACCAATGATCTGATAGTCTTCATGCCCCTTTCCGGCAATCAGCACCAAATCACTGTTACTTGATGAAGTTACAGCCTTAATAATAGCCTGTTTGCGATCATATTCAATCTGATAATTATTACAATCCGCACCTTCAATAATCTGATTCATGATACGAACAGGATCCTCGGTGCGCGGATTATCATTGGTGAAAATCACGCGATCGGCAAGGCTTGTTGCAATCTTTCCCATGGCAGGACGCTTTCCGTTATCACGATCTCCGCCACAGCCGCATACTACATACAGTTTCCCCCTGGTATGCTCCCTGGCGGCTGCAATTGCTTTTTGCAGACCGTCAGGAGTATGAGCATAATCAACAATGCATAAAGGAGATTTTTCGGTTTTAAACAATTCCATACGACCAATCAACGGCTTTAATGATCTCATTGCAGAAATAAGCTTTTCATATGAGTCTGCAAGCGAATTAACCAAAGCCAACGCCATTACAGCATTATAAACATTAAACAGACCTATCAACGGCACAAAAACGTCGTATTCCTTTTCGTTTTTGCAGCTTAATTTAAATGTTGTTCCGCATTCGGCTGCAGTCGGCTCTTTTATCAAAAAGTCAGCTCCGTCACCCATTCCTACTGTTTCAGCAACCTTACTATCCAGTTTAGGTAATAAATTGCCTCTGATCATAGAATCGTCAAAGTTAACAACAGAAACGCGATCTTTGTTTTCCAGAATAAAATCTTCCTTGACCTTATAGTATGCTTCAATTGTTTTATGAAAATCCAGATGATCACGACTCAGATTGGTAAAAGCGGTCCGCTCGTAATGAACACCGTTAATACGTCCCTGAGCAATTCCGTGACTGGAAACTTCCATCGCAACATACTGAGCTCCGTTCTCCAGGAATTTTACCAGCAACTGCTGCAACTCTATAGGACCAGGAGTTGTATTGGATGTTGCCTCCAGATTATCAATAAATCCGTTACCTACAGTACCTATAATCGCGCATTTGTATCCCAAAGCTGCAAGAAGCTGTGCAATATAATAGGTTATTGAACTCTTGCCGTTTGTTCCGGTCACTCCAATAACCTTAAGAACTTTTGACGGCTCTCCATAGAACTTTGCGGCAATCTGCGGTATTTTTGAATTTAAATCAGAAATACCGAAACATTTGATACCATCCGAGGAAAAAGAAAAACCGTCACCGTTTTCATAGATAACAGCAGCAGCGCCCTGCGCTATCGCTTTAGTAATGTAAGCACGGCCGTCCTGCACCTGACCATTCATTGCCACAAATACATCACCAACGGAAATTCTGCGACTGTCCGCCTGCAAATCTCCGACCAGCAAATCAACGTTTTGTCCAATATATTCCTGAATGCAAGATAAATTTTTCATTTTTCAGTATTCTTCCAATTTATTTAGCATTTGTTTTTAAATCATCCGGCGGCACATTATACAACTGTAATGCGGCACTCATAACCTCTGCAAACAAAGGTCCTGCCACCACGCCGCCGTAAAATCCACCTTTTTTAGGCTCGTTAACTATTGCTACCAGCGCAAAACGCGGATTACTTGCAGGTGCATAACCGGCAAAAGTACCGACATAATCCTTGCCGTATCCGCCGCGTACAGCAACCTTTGCCGTACCGGTTTTACCCGCTACCGTATACCCAGGAATTCGAGCCTGCGATCCGGTACCGCCACCGCCAACCACAGTTTCCAAAGATTCCGCCATGCGTTTCATGATTTTTTCATCAGCCACACGGACTCCGGCAGGCAGCTGACCAGGATCCAGTTTCAATATTGACAAAGGCTTGTGAATACCGCCGTTTGCAATAGTTACATACGCGCTCGTCAGCTGAATCGGAGAAATTCGTAAACCATAACCGAAACCTATGGTTGCTTTCTCTATGTCCGACCACCTGCGTCGATGCGGCAGCATGCCTGAAGCTTCACCAACCAAACCTAAATCCTGCTTAACACCCAATCCGAAGTCGGAAAGTGTCTGAACTATATCATCTGGATTCATTCTTAAGGCTATACGAGCCATACCTATGTTTGAGGAATATTTAATAATATCAGCAATATTTCCAGATGCCATACGATGACTGTCAGTAATAGTCTTGGTATAAATTCTAAACGGTCTGGTATCAAAAACCTCGTTCCAGTTAGTCACTTTATGTTCCAGTGCACTGATGGCTACTATCGGTTTCACAGTAGAACCCGGTTCATAGGTATCAGTAATCGCTCTGTTGCGCGCCCTCTGGCTTTCATAACTGTTATGAGCATTAGGATTGAACGAAGGAGCATTCACCATGGCCAGAATCTCACCGGTCTGCACATCCGCAAGAACCAGCGAAATGGAAGTGGCGTTTCTTTGTTCATATGCGGATTTTACTGCACTGTACGCAATAGACTGCAGTCTGTGATCTATACTCAGTGTAATGTCACCTGCAGGCTTTCCTTCTGTTTCATATCCCAGAGTTTCTATTACATTGCCTCGGGCATCTTTACGGACTCTCTTCTTGCTTGGCGTAGCTGTAAGCCAGTCATCATAGCTCTTCTCCACGCCTTCTATTCCGTGATCATCGATATTGGTAATACCGATCAGCTGGGCATTTATCTCACCTGTAGGGTAAAATCTTCTGTACTCATTACGTGTATAGACACCTTCCAAATGCAGCTGTTCAATAAAGTCAGCTATTGCCGATGTAACCTGACGCTGAAGATAAACAAATCTTTTATGTGGATTTGCAATCTTCTCCATCAGTTCTTCATAAGGTTCATCCAAGACCTCCGCTATTGCTTTCCATGCTTCCTTATTGTTAATCGAACCTTTTTCATGAATAACCTTAGGATCAACATAAATAGCCCTCACAGGTATGGAAATAGCCAAAGGTTCACCGTTACGATCGTAAATAGTACCTCTGGTTGCATCTGAGGCTAATTTTCTTACCGAACGAAGATCACCTTCATAAATCAATTTATCAGGATTAATCACCTGTATCCAAGCAGTTCTTAAAAACAACGAAAGAAATGCCAATGCTACAACAATTAAAACCAAATTAAATCGCCAGCTTATATAGGCAGGTTTTTCCTTTTTGGGTCTAATACGGCGATTTTTATTTTCCTTGGATGCCACTTAAACTACTCTATTTCTATATGCGCTTCAGTTTGCGCATTTGGTCGTACCATATTCAACTGATTTTCTGCAACATCTCTTACCTTTGAGTGTTCCGACAATGTTTCTTCCTCGAGTATGAGATTACGCCATTCATTCTCCAGGTAATCCTCCTCTGTCTCAATCTGTCTCAACTGAGATATTTCAACCTTTGTTTTTGCCGTTATTACTATTGATGCCGATAAAGAGCAAACTATCAACAAATATAATAATAAAACCCAGCGGTGAAACCATAAATCCTTTATGATCTCCAATGGTAAATCTGCCGAAAATTTCATCTTATGACCTCTCTCTTTGTGCTACCCTTAAAAGTGCAGAACGAGATCTTACATTTTCCTTAATTTCCTCATCAGATGGTTTAACAGGCTTCCCAACCAGAGAGAATTTGATATTTCTACTCAATTCCTCTTCCTTTATCGGTAAACCGAAAGGTACATCCGGTGGAGATGATTCTTTTTTCATAAATCTTTTTACAATTCGATCTTCAAGCGAATGAAAACTGATAACAGCCAGCCGGCCTTTATCCTTTAGAATATCAATACTTGCAGCCAAAGCCTGCTCCACTTCCTGAAGTTCTGAATTTATATAAATTCTTATTCCTTGAAAAGATCTGGTTGCCGGATGCTTATGCGGGTCCTTAAAAGGGACAGCCTCGCTTATAAGTTTCGCCAACTGTAAAGTCGTGGAAATCGGAGTTTCATTCCTGCTCTGAACAATCGCTCTTGCAATTCGTTTAGAAAATTTTTCCTCTCCGAATTCCTTTAAAACCCATGCAATATCGGACTCATCCGCTTGATTAAGCCAATCGGCGGCACTAAGCCCCTGCGTCGGATCCATCCTCATGTCAAGAGGACCGTCACGCATAAAACTGAACCCTCTTTCAGATTCATCCAACTGAGGTGATGAAACACCAAGATCAAGCAGCATACCGCTGATTTGACCGGTCAGATTCCTGTCTTTCACAATTCCTGCAACACTGGAGAAACAATCGTGGATAATTTCAAATCTTGGATCTGTAACTTTTTGTGCTTCCCTTACTGCTTCCGGATCGCGATCGATGGCAATTAACCTTCCGTTGATGCCTAATCTGGATAAAATCAATCTTGAATGCCCACCCCTTCCGTATGTACCGTCGATATAGATACCATTCGGATCGATGTTCAATGCTTCCACAGATTCTTCCAACAGAACTGTTTTATGTGCATTATTCATAATCATTCAAAGAAAAATCCTTTAATCTTTCAGACTTAGACCAATCTTCGCCAGGTATTGATTGCAGATCTTCGGCAATCTTTTCATTCCAAACTTCAGTGGACCATATTTCGAAACGATTCAATTGACCTATTATCATCAGATCCTTGGTTAATTTAGCATAATTACGCAACGTAACCGGTATTAAAACTCTACCAGAAGAATCTAATTCACAATCTGCCGCATAACCTAACAAAAGGCGTTGCAACTTGCTTTCAAGAGGATTTGTACTGGATAACTTACTTAATTTTTGTTCTAATTTTTCCCAATTATTAAGGGGGAACAGTAAAAGACATGGATTTTGGATATCAATGGTGCATACAAATCTACCATCACTTTCCGACTTGATGGTATCTCTGTATTTTGCAGGGATAGCAATCCTTCCCTTTTGATCAAGAGATATTGAATGAGCACCGCGCAGCATTAAAATTAGTCCAAAAAATTAAAAATTATCCACTTTTATCCACTTTTACCCACTTATTTTAAAAAACTACAATATTAAAATCAAATTAATGTTGTTATTTTTTGCACTATGGTTGCTTTTAATAATCCGGCAGAGATGCAGCTGCTGCATTCATAATTCTGAAAATTAAACAAAAGCCGTGGCAGACCGATATTTAATCCCGCCAGACTCTGTGTATTGCGTTGGAAGATTTTGAAAAAAACAGGAAGGAAGTTCCGGCTCAGAGTTAAAACTACAAACACGGTAATATCAAGAACGGGAGGTGAGTCAGTCGATAAGCCGGGTTCTGTTCCTTGCGGCGACAATCATTCATCTAGATTTGCAATCACTTGCAAACTCAAGCAATCAACCCGTTTCCAATGCGAGCAACATTATAGGAAATCTATTTGATCTTGCTCCGAGTGGAGTTTTCAATGCCACATGCTATTGCTAGATGTGCGGTGAGCTCTTACCTCGCCTTTTCACCCTTACCTTTCGGCGGTATACTTTCTGTTGCACTGTTCGTAGGCTCGCGCCTCCCAGACGTTATCTGGCACTCTGCTCTGTGGAGCCCGGACTTTCCTCTGTTATTACTAACAGCGATTGCCTAACCGACTCGCGCAGATTATAACAAAACGCCATAGAAAAACAAATAGACAAATACCACAATGGACAAAAAGTAAAAATGATATTTACTTCTGATCTGCGAGTCCGTTTTTCAAGGCATAGTCATATAGTTCATTTTTCTTTAACTGGTAGATTGCCGCACAGATTGAAGCGGCTTTTTTCAGCGGCATCTCATTCATTAATAGTTTCATTGTCTCCACAACCTTCGGCGATATCTCGTTTTTCTCCTGTATGCCGGCAATCATCAAAACAAACTCACCTCTGGTTCTGTTGGGATCCTCCCTTAAAAAATCCAGCATTTGTCCTGCCGGCAAATCGTAGAAACTTTCAAAGGTTTTTGTAAGTTCACGCCCTATTACTACACGTCTTTCGGAGCCTAGCACTTCATTAATTGCCTCCAGCGTATAAACAATGCGTTTTGGTGATTCATAAAAAACACAGGTTCTGGTTTCATCAAGAATTGCAGATAATTCCGTATTCAATGCCTTTTCCTTGGTTGGAAGAAATCCCATAAAAATAAAATTATTGGTAGGAAGTCCTGATGCGCTCAAAGCGGTAATGGCAGCGCACGGTCCAGGAAGCGGGATTACCTTGATTCCCAGATCTCTGCAGTATGATACAACGTGATATCCCGGATCCGATATCAATGGCGTACCGGCATCCGATATTAAAGCCACTGATTTCCCTTCTTTTATGGTGTTAACCAAATAATCTCTTTTTTGAATTTCATTATAATCGTGCAGCGAAAACATTTTTGTCTTTATACCGTAATTATTCAGCAACAACTGTGAATGTCTAGTATCCTCAGCACCGATATAATCAACATTTTTCAGTACTTCAACAGCTCTTAAAGTTATATCTGATAAATTACCTATCGGAGTAGGAACAATATAAAGAGCGCTTTCGATTGCATTATCCATATCTATTCAGATCCTTAAACATAAAACAAACTACAAACTATAGTAAACCAAATCAAAAATAATTTCTCTTCTTTTGAAAAAGATCTTTCTCAGAATATTTCACACAAGCAAAAAAATATCAAGACTAAATCAAATATGATAAAATACGCCAAAAGTTTAAGTTGAAAAAATAATTGGGAATATCTTAAATGAAACTTAATTTGAAGTTATCCGTATTTGTGCTGGTGGCCAGTATTTTAACTGGTTGTGCGTCAACCGGCATGTCTGATTCCGCTAAAGAAGCATTGGAAAGTGGTACTCTTACAGCGTTTAGTCCGATTACCCATTCATCCGACTGGTATAAATCAATTATTGACAACGCTTCCGAAAAGGAACACTTTGATTACTCTATATTAATTGCCCGCAGTTATATTAAAGAGAAAAATTTTGAAAAAGCAAAAATCTGGCTGGATCATGCAAAGAAAATTTCTTTCACCCAGCTACAGGAATCAAAAATTCATATAGCTACAGCATCATTACTTTACGAACAATCCCAGTTTGCAAACGCATTAAATGAGTTGCAAAAAGTTAATTCATTACTTTCCTTATCCAACAGGGAGTGTGCCAATTACTACGTAATTCTGGCCAACACACAAAAAAGACTGGGCAAAACCGAAGATGCATATCACAGCTACATATCTCTTAATCACTATCTGACAGATACGAGTTCAAATGCATTCAAGAAAAATCAGGAAGCAATCATTTCAATTCTGCTGACTCAGAGTGTGAATAAACTTCATGAATTAAAGAATAATGCTACAAGTCAGGAGGAACTTGGTTATCTTGATTTCGCAATCAACCATGTTTCGGCAGATCCTTCACAATACGCCGCGCTTGATGCGGCATGGCTGAATAACTATCCTGATCACCCTGCAAGAACACTGATTGATTCCGATACTTTAAAATCATTTAAACCAAACAGAAATATTGTTGCAAACGTAAGTGGGAACATCAATCAGATAGCTGTGTTAATGCCGTTATCAGGAAAGCTTGCAAACTATGGGGACGCTTTCAGACACGGTATAATGATGGCGCAAAGAGAACAGGGATTATCCAGCAACATCAAATTCTATGATGTTAACGGTCTTGATGCCAGATCTGTTTACGATCAGGCTGTAAACGAGGGGGCTCAATTCATAATCGGACCTTTAACGAAAGATGATGTAAGTAAAATCATTACTACCGGCATTTCCGTTCCTACCCTTGCAATTAATTCATTTGATCATGTATCAACTGATAACGCATTTTTCTTTGCTGTTACTCCTGAAAATGAAGGTGCGCAGGCTGCTCAGAAAATATATTATGACGGAAAGCGCGTACCGCTGCTTATAATTCCTGATACGGACAAGGGGAACAGAATCATTACAGGATTCCAGCAGAAGTGGTTCGAAAACAATGAGTACGGCAAGCTTACGATTAAACGTTACAAGAACAAGAGCGAAGTAACCAAGGCAATAGAAGAGGGAATGGAAGATCAGAGTGTCGATGCCGTGTATATTTGCGGTACAGCACTGGAAGCATCTCTAATTAAAACCCAGATGCAGGTTACTTATCCTAGTGATTATCGCGATTTTTACATAACAAACAATTCAAATCCGGGGAATCTGAAAGCATCTGTTACCAAAAACATGAAAGGAATGTTCCTTGGTGATATGCCATGGCTGCTCGAAGATTCAGAGTTAAAAAACTCTATCAAAGAGAGTCTTGACGTTTCAAATATGAACACACTGATTTTCTTTGCTTTGGGTTACGATTCAATAACCATTGTCCCTAATATGAAATCAATGATTGATAACGATATTCCATTAAATGGTTTAACAGGACGTTTAACAGTCAACAAACAGGGAAAGGTTGTAATAGAAAACTCCTGGGTGGAAATCAACTAAAAACAAAATTCTTGTAAAAGGAGCAGCACAATTGATTGCCGACGAAGAATACATTGAAACAGAATTGACTTCCAAGTTGAATATGTCTGTGGAATATTTTAACGGCGTACTGTACGAACAAATTCCTCTCATTGTTCAGACACTGTATTCGTGCATATATATGAAAAGCAAGGTAATTGTATGTGCAACAGGAGATTATATCCAGCCAAGTATCGGGTTTGTTCAGGATTTAAACCAGATAGCAGTACCTGATACGGGAGCCGTGGCAGCTGTTTCTCTCAACAGTGATATACGGATGATTACCTACTTTCAAATGCAGGAAGGCCTGTCAACATATAAATTTTCAGGACAGTTTGAATCTGTTGTCAAGGAACAGGATTTACTTTTTGTAATCCCCAGCAACAGTTCAAATCCTGAACTTTTATCATCTTTGGAAAATTTAATCAAAGCCGCAAAAGATCAGAATATAATGATCATCATGCTGAGCTGTAATCAAAATGACGGACAGCTGACAAAGTACCTTTCTGAAGATAATGATATATACCTGCAAATCGGCGACGGTAGTGATTACGTATCAAGCATACAAATACTGATAACATTACAGTCAATATTAAGTAATTTTAAAGAATTTAAAAATAACAATTAAGAAGGATTTTAATTTTATGAAATCAACTGCAATATTAGTTTCATTAGCATTATCCTCTTCATTCCTCCTGTCAGGATGCATTACGGCACTGGTAGCCGGCGGGGCTGCTGCGACTGCCGTAGGCGTGGCAAACGTAACAGGAGATCGCCGCACGTTCGGCTCTCAATTTGATGATGAAATGATTGAATCTGTTGCAAAAACCGAAATTGAAAACATTGATAAAATCGGCTATGAAAACAGCCATTTGGGAGCAACATCAATCGACGGGTACTTATTGGTTCACGGTCAAACACCATCTCAGCTGATTAAAGACGGAATTCCTAAAACATGTTTAAAAATCAAAGGTGTTAAAAAGGTTCATAATGCTGTAACAGTTGAAGATAACATCAGCATTTCTCAACGCAGCAAGGATACCTGGATAACATCAAAAGTTAAAAGCAAATTACTGACAGCTTCCAATATCAGTTCCAACAGATTCAAGGTTGTTACCGAAAACGGAGTTGTTTATCTGATGGGTCTTGTTACACCTTCCGAAGGAAATAAAGCAGCACAGATAGCTGCAGATACCGATGGTGTTGTAAAAGTAATTAAACTGTACCAATACATAAAAGACGATAAAATTATCAACCAGGAAGTAGACGTGAATTCCTACAACAGACCTGCATCCGATACTGCAAATGTTCCATCACAGGAAGTATTATCGTCTGATACGATAGAAGTTACCGATTTGTAAACACTTTGTTACCGGGATTTAAGACTAGAAATTAAAAGGCATGAATTATAAAATTCATGCCTTTACTTATCATATCAAGCTTGTATACGAAAATTACAGTTTTTCTAACAAACCATAAAGCATAGGCCAAAATCTATTCTGATCAATTTCCTGAATGATGCTGGCCGGCTGAGTACCGGTTGGAGCATTATCTTTAATGTAAGGAACTGTTTTACCGTATTCTGCATTATTCTCAGTTAAACAATCAATATATGCATATCTTGTAGATGTAATTAAAGAAGGATCAATAATAACAGCAGAAACTATAATATCCCATACAAACCATGAGAAATTCTTATTTTCATTCTTTGCAAACTGCTGGGCAAAAAATGCTTTATCAAAAAGTTCAAGCAGTGCCTTATTTTTAATGCTTTCTCTAATTTTCAGATAGCGATCTCTTGTCATGATGGTCTTATCAGTAACATCAAGCGCAACTATAGTAGTATTATCAAACGGAGCTTTGAAGGCAATTTTAGTAGATTCAGGATCTAACCAGATATTGAATTCAGCAGCTTCATCTGCATTACCTTTAACCCAGAATGCACCACCCATATAAACAATTTCATCCACCAGCTTCACAAATTCAGGATCTTTTTTGATTGCCTCTGCAATATTGGTGGTCGGGCCGATCGCCGCAATGGTAACCTCATGAGGATATTTATGTACCATTTCAATCAAATAATCAACACCGTCGGTTCTAACATCAACCTTTGGAGCTTCTTCCTTGTATGTATTTTTGTAAGCATCCTGCCAGCTTTTTGGATTTTCAGTCTCAGCTGCACCGATATAACCGGCCATTACATCGCCGTATGTGGCAAGTTCTTTCTTTAATATTTCTTTCGAAAAACCGCCGGCTTTACGGTTAGGATATTGAGAACCGATTGCAAGAGTAGGTGCAGAATCAAGCTTATTGATGGCTTTTAACTGGCGAACCAGATACGCCATACCATCATTGGCCCAGGTGTTGCCGGTTACAGTTACAACCCCCAACAAATCAATCTTTGGATTTTCCATTAACATTAACATTGCAACGCCGTCATCAAACATCTCAACCATATCAGTATCAAGAATTACTTTCTTGGCATTTTGTGTTTCTTTTTGTTCAGATGCAACTGCACTTCCCGACAATGCAAAAAAAACAATACCGCCGGCAACAACAGCAAGAATTTTTTTCATTAAAGAACAAGTCATTTTTTATCCCTATAATCTCACAAATAAAAAAATAAAGGCATGACCTGACAACCAAATCATGCCCCATAATTTTAACAGAAAACAACTGCTAAATTATTTGAAGAAGCTTAGAATTTCATCAACAGTTTTCTTCGCATCACCAAAACACATAGAAGTGTTTTCCTTGAAGAACAACGGATTTTGAACACCGGCATAACCAGCATTCATACTACGCTTAAACACAATAACATTTGAAGCCTTCCAAACTTCCAGAACCGGCATACCGGCAATCGGGCTGCTTGGATTTTCTGTTGCAGCAGGGTTAACGGTGTCGTTGGCACCGATAACCAGTACTGTATCAGTATTTTCGAAATCATCATTGATTTCATCCATTTCCAATACAATATCATAAGGAACTTTTGCTTCAGCCAATAATACATTCATGTGACCTGGCAAACGTCCGGCTACAGGGTGAATACCAAAACGTACATTAACACCCATAGCTCTTAACTTGGCTGTCAATTCAGCAACAGGATATTGAGCCTGAGCAACGGCCATACCATAACCCGGGGTGATAATTACAGAGCTTGAACCCTTTAGCATTTCAGCAACATCTTCTGCCTTAACCTCATGAATTTCACCCTGTTCTTCATCATCTGCAGCAACCTGGGTATTACCGAAGCCGCCTGCGATAACAGAAATGAATGAACGATTCATGGCCTTACACATAATGTAAGAAAGAATAGCACCTGAAGAACCTACCAACGCACCTGTTACAATCAGCAGATCGTTAGATAACATGAAACCAGCAGCAGCTGCAGCCCAACCTGAATATGAATTCAGCATTGAAATAACAACCGGCATATCAGCACCACCGATAGACATTACCAGATGAACACCGAATATGAATGCGATTAAAGTCATTACCAACAACGCAATTGTTCCAACAATCGGAGAATTGGTGATCAAGAATAAAACAAATAATGCAGCAGACAGCAATAAAGCAAGTAAATTCCAATAATGCTTGAACGGAATATTCAGTGCCTTTGACTTGATAATTCCTCTCAATTTACCGAATGCAATGATGGAACCGGTAAATGTTACAGCACCGATGAAAATACCAAGGAAGATTTCACATAATTCAACAATTTTGGTTCTTGCTTCATCAACACTTTCTACAGCAGCTTCATCAGAAGTCGCATTGTGAACTACCGCAATACCGTTGTTGTATTCTGCAACATACTGGTTGATTAAATTGTTACATCCTTTTGCATTGAACATTTTAGCCTGTGCCAAAACGTTACATAACGGATAACCTTCATTACTGCCGGTTGCTGTTGTTGCAACTGTTTCAGTTTCTGCAGCCGGTAATTCAATGCTCTCAGCATTAACAAAATTGATATAGGTACAGAAACCTACCAGCACAGCAGCAAAACCTACAAAGCTATGCAACATAGCAATAAGTTCAGGCATACCAGTCATTTCTACTTTCAATGCCAAACGAACACCGATCAAAGCACCGATAATCATTGCAACTACAATCAGTCCGAAACCAACTGCAGTAAAGTGAGGTCCGAAAATTGTTGCAATCAAGGCAATGATCATACCGATAATGCCTGATAAGTTACCTCTCTTCGCAGTTTCTTGCTTTGACAAGCCTGCTAATGCAAGAATGAACAATACTGCTGAAATAATATAAGCAGCTGTTACTAAACCTTGTGACATTTATTTATCTCCTAACCCTTCTTAAACATCTTAAGCATACGTTGTGTTACAGTAAAACCACCAAAGATGTTAATAGAAGCTATAGTAATTGCTATAAATGAAAGAACATCTATTAGTACGTTGGTACCAAACATCTGTAGAATAGAACCTACCACGATAATACCGGAAATAGCATTAGTTACAGACATCAGAGGAGTATGCAATGAATGTGTTACATTCCAAACCACATAGTAACCTACTACGCATGCTAATGCGAACACTGTAAAGTGTGATAAGAATTCCGATGGTGAAAAATGAGCAATCAAAGCAAACAATGCAGCAAATACAAATGCCAACACCCATTTTAATTTGCTTGGCTTAGCTTCAACAGTCTCTTCTTTCTTAACCGCTTCCACTTTCTTAGCCGGAGCAGCAGAAACACTGATCTTTGGAGGCGGGAATGTTACTTCACCGTCTTTAACTACAGTCATGTTGCGCAAAACAACATCATCGAAGTTAACATCAATATTTCCATCTTTTTCCTTAGACAGCAACTTGGATAAGTTAACCAGGTTGGTAGAATATAATTGGGAAGACTGGGTTGGTAAACGGGCCGGCAAATCAGTATAACCCAACACCTTAACACCGTTAGGAGTTGTAACAATCTTGTCTGCTTCCGTGTATTCGCAGTTACCGCCTGTTGCAGCAGCCAAATCTACAATTACTGATCCGCTCTTCATGGAATCAACCATTTCCTTGGTAACCAATCTTGGAGCTTTCTTACCAGGAATTGCAGCGGTGGTAATGATAATATCAACTTCTTTTGCCTGTTGAGCAAACAATTCCATTTCAGCTTTGATAAATTCTTCACTCATTACCTTTGCGTAACCATCAGATGAAGAACCATCTTCTTTATCCTTAAAGTTTAACTTCAAGAATTCACCGCCCATGGAAGCAATCTGTTCAGCAACTTCTAAACGAGTATCAAAAGCACGAACAATAGCACCTAAAGAGTGAGCTGCTCCGATTGCAGCCAAACCAGCAACACCGGCACCGATTACTAATACTTTTGCAGGAGGAACCTTACCAGCAGCGGTAATCTGACCGGTAAAGAAACGACCGAAGTTATGTGCAGCTTCGATAACGGCACGATAACCGGAAATATTAGCCATTGATGACAAAGCATCCATTGATTGTGCACGAGAAATACGTGGCACCATATCCATAGCTAAAACTGTAATCTTCTTTTCAGATAATTTCTTAACCAAATCTGGGTTTTGTGCAGGCCACAAATAACTAACTAATGTAGTACCCTCTTTGATTTTTGCAATTTCTGCATTAGATGGAGCATTTACTTTGTAAATTAATGGAGAATCCCAAACTTGAGAACCGGTTACAATCTTTGCACCAGCTTCAGTGTAAGCATTATCTGCAAAACTTGCTGCTTCACCGGCACCTGATTCAACTGCAACCTCAAAGCCCAATTTGAGTAATTGCTTAACGGTAACTGGAGTTGCAGCAACTCTGGTTTCACCGCTAAGACTTTCTCTAGGTATACCTATTAACATGTCTATATCCTAATAGCTTTAAAGCCTAACTAAAACAATAATGTTTTCCTCAAATATTAAAGTGCATATTTTATGCACTCACTCAGTGTGCTATTTTACCAAAATTGTTACGTAGATCAAAATAAATATGAAATAATCCATTTTAAACCTAATAAATTTAAGAAGTTTTATGCTAAAACAAGAAAATATTAATTTATGTTTTTTATTACAAATAGGATACTGAAATGAATCCGGCAATTGAAAATCTGATAACCAGAAGAAGTATAAGAAAATTTAAAAGCGATCCTGTACCAAAAGATTTAATCAGACAGATTATAGAAGCAGGATTGTACGCACCAAGCGGAAGGAATTATCAATCAACAATAATAATCGCGGTCACCAATCAGGAATTAAGAAATAAAATTTCAAAAATCAACTGCAGGATTGGCGGATGGAAGGATGATTTTGATCCTTTTTACGGAGCTCCGGTAATACTGATTGTCCTGGCCAACAGAGAATATCCAAACTACATATATGACGGAAGTTTAACCATGGGGAACATCTTGAATGCCGCACATTCTCTAGGTTTGGGATCATGCTGGATTCACCGCGCAAAGCAGGAATTTGATATGCCTGAATTTCAGGAAATTCTAAGGTCGCTTAGCATTGAGGGCAACTTTGAGGGCATTGGACACTGCGCTTTGGGATACGCCGACGAAAAACTTCCTTCACCGCCAAGGAGAAAGGAAAACAGGGTGTTTTATTTGGACTGAAACCGATAATTTTTCAGTTGCAAAAATCCAAAGTTTCAACAACCCTGGATTTTATCAGTTAATTGGAAATCCACATGCCGATTCTGGGCTCTATATTACCGTAAAACTTGAAAGGTATTGAAACTGTGGAAATACCATTGTTACGTTGCACGGCAAAATGCAGATGAGGTCCTGACGTATAACCGGTATTTCCCGATTCTGCTATTTGATCTCCTCCGTTTACATAATCACCCAATCGAACCTTCTGAGAGTTAGGATTGAGGTGAACATATACCGTCATTGTGCCATCAGAATGCCTCAATCTTATGTAATTTGCCTTGCCGTGAGCCGCAGGGTCCAATCCGGCTTTGGTAAAATGCATCTTCATATCAACAACCTTTCCGGCTCTTGCCGCATAAATAGGAGTTCCTATCGGCATTGCCACATCAATAGCATAGAAATTCTTCGGTCCCCTGTGCGAATATGTACCGCCATTAGCCTGAGAAACTCTGAACTTTCCTCTGAACGGAATCTGCAGCTCTCCTGTATCTGATTTTTCGATGGATGTAGGAGTACCGATGGAAAACTGTCTTGTTAATGAAAAATCCGCAGAAGGATCAAATGAATATATATGACCAAGACTTTGTGTACTGTTGGCTTCCACCGTAAAAATCTCATTAAATTTAATATCAGTCTCCACCGCGCTTTCATTGGATACCTTTAAAATAACAGAAATGGGTGAATACAGTTGATTTTCAATCATAACCTCCTGCGTCAGAGAGTTATATGACAGCAGCACCTCATCTTCATGATCCTCATCAAGATCTTCGTATTCTGAAATAGCATAGCCATCCTCTTCCGCGTCCTCGGTTGAATCCGTAAAATGGGTTATTCCCTCGGAATCAGTATAAAAATAAACTTTGGCAGTACATATATTAAAAACAACGTATACAGTCGAAATTAATAAAGTTTTAAGCAAAACATTCATAATCTTATCGTTCAAAATCCTCTGCATGATACGGACGATTACTCAAATTTATAATATTACGTTTATTATTTTTACCGGAAGCTGGTCTATCTCCTGAATTATTATTCATTTCACGATTAGGAATTTGATTTTGCTCCGTCATATTCTGTTGATTTATAAATCTCCGATTATGACGTTCATCATACTTGGGCATCTGATAATTATCATTCGATACATTCGGATTATTTCTTATATTATCCTGATATACATTGTTATTTCCTCTGGATACAGGACGTCTCTGATCTTCAAAACGTTGTGAATCGCTATTTTTGTCTATCGTGATAACCTGGCTTCGATCCTGAATATTTCCCAATGAATTATTATCAAAGTAAACAGTATCCTGATCGTCACCGCTCTGATTAAATCCGTTATTGTTCTGATAATCATCTTCATAACTTTCATTATTGGAGAAATCATTTGCCCCTGACAAACCGTCATTGTAAGAATCATTATTATATTGTCTGCCGTCATCATTGCCGCGACGATTATTTTGTCTTTCATTGTAACGGGAAGAATCATCATAATTTTCCACTGGACGCTCAATAATATCTTCATATTCGTATTCCCCCGATGACGAGGTGGTTCCGCCGCTTGGCGTTGGACCGAAATGAGTAATACCTTCCTCATCTACATACCAGTATACTGTACCTGCATAAACCTCTGATGATAATAAAATGATAGTTAAACCAGAAAACAACTTTGCCAATATTGAACTCATAATCTGTTCTCCATAATAACTGCATCCTCTTTTTCCAAAGAAGCTGTTCTATAATAATTTTTGCGGATAGCAATCTGTTTATAGTTAAGTTTATCATATAAATGTCTGGCAGACGCGTTTGAAATTCTCACTTCCAAAAGAGAGCGACTGATACCATGACCGGTTATTTCCTTTATGTATCTGTTCAGCAGCAAACCGCCGATACCCTTGTTCTGATGGACAGGCATAACTGCTAAATCATGTATATTTGATTCACCTGCAATTTCATCAAATATAATAAATCCGCACAGCTGTTCACCGTCAAACGCACCCAACACCGTATAATACGGATATTTAAATACTTCCTCTATTGCATTCAGCGTCCATGGGAAACTCTGAGCTTTCTGCTCTATATCAAATATCTGACGGGAATAACCGCAATCCAGTTTTTTTATAAACATGCATTGTTCCCTATGAATTCAATATCAGTTCACAAAGACCGCGCCACAGCATCTTTTTACCCTTGGCCCTTATAACATGGTTTGCAGCAATGGGTGAATCATCCAATAATATTACGTGGTCAGAAACCTTTATTTTATGTCTTTCGGTAACTTTGAATTCAATCATTGGAAAAGCTGTTCTTAAATCATCAATCCATTTCGGGAACTGCTCAAGAAAATAAACAACACTGCGTATATCATCATCGGCGATCTCGTTAAATCCGGGCTCATCCCATCCTTCTATTTCAAATGAAAAAACTGAATTTTCAATATTGCTTGCTGCAACGCGGCTGCGTTCATCATTCCCGATCAGTACAGCCGATAAATCATTATTATTTTTTGATAAAACAGGCTCTTTAACAACTTTGATAAACCTGTCAATTTCAAGGTTTTCAGCACTGTTTTCTTCAAATTTTACAAACTCTATACGGTTAAGAAATCTTGATTCATGATTTAAATATAAAAAAGTATTCAGGAAGCTCATCAAAATCTCTCTACTTATCACGCAAAAAACATATAACCAAGCACTATTGATGCAATCATGGACGCGCAATCTGCACATAAACCGCAAAATATTGCATGGCGCACTTTTACAATTCCCACAGAACCGAAATAGACCGCCAAAACATAAAACGTGGTTTCTGTCGATCCCTGCATAATGGAAGCAATATGTCCCTGTAATGAATCCGCTCCAAACGTCTGCATTACATCTATCATCATCGCTCGGGCTCCGGAACCAGAAAGCGGCTTAATAATGGAAACCGGCAACGCATCAACAAAACGAATATCAGAAAAAAACAAATTACTTATATATTTAATACCATCTATTATAACATCAAGCACACCCGAACTTCGAAACAAAGCAATGGCAAACAGCATCGCCACCAGATACGGAAGAATATCGATTGAAACTTTGAAACCATCTTTTGCACCAGTTATAAAGGAATCAAATACATTTACTTTTTTTATCATTGCCCAGATAAAAATAGCTGCTATTAAAATTAAAAGGACGAGATTTCCGGCTATTGTTGACTGCTCTGTAAGTCTGCTGCCGGCCCAGATTCCCCAGCAGACAATAGAACCTACAAATGAAATGAACAATAAAAAGAGCACAAGAACAGGAATTCTGAGCAATGGGATCTTCTGCACAAAGGCTGTAACAATGAAACCGGCCAAAGTAGAACAGCTTGTTGCCAAAAGAAGCGGTATAAACACATCTGTAGGATTTGCCGCCCCCATCTGCATCCGATACATAAAAATTGAAACGGGAAACAATGTAATAGCGGAGGTATTTATAACAAGAAACATTATTTGCGCATCGGAAGCAACTGTTTTATTCGGATTTAATTCCTGCAAATCCTTCATGGCTTTAATACCCATTGGTGTAGCAGCATTATCCAGTCCAAGCATGTTTGCTGCAATATTCATAGTAATCGAACTTATTGCCTTATGATCGGCAGGAACGGATGGCATGATAATTTTAAATATCGGTGATAATATTCTAGCCAGAATGTTGATCAGTCCGGATGCCTGAGTAATTTGGGCTATACCCATCCATAAACAGAGCAGTCCTGACAAACCGATAGCGATTTTAACCGATGTTTCGGCAGAACCGAACATTGCCGTAACCATATCATTTACGGAATTGTGCCCAAACATTAAATTAATACAGGAGCCCAATATAGCAACAATAATTAAACCAGACCAGATTAAATTAAACATTTCTACAACAATAAACTGAAAATTACATTCTTAGACTCTAATAATATATTGATTTAATTTTATTTCAAGTTTAACAGACCATTAAAACCAGGTTAATTTATGCAGTTCCAAAATTTCTGAGATTATTCTCTTTCCAAATATGATGAAGTCGAAGGAATATTCCTGTCATTCAGCGTATGTTTCAGTTTTGATACAAAACCATCAACAAAATTTTCCTTTCGCAAATATTCCTGGGCAACAATAAGTCCCCTTCCATCAAGTTCCATAATCATAGATGATATGATTGGAGTGCCGTTTTCCTCGTGATAACGCATTTCCCAATGGTCAGTGCGATCAACAATGTGTCCGTTACCCTTTTTTTTCTTATATGAGTATTCAAAGACAACCGTAAAATAATCTGCATTTTTTTCACTTACATCATACTTTACCGTTACATCATGTTCAGTCATATTTTCCAGTTTGACTTTACCTCTTTTAAAATGCATCTTTTCACGGGGATAGTCATCATACCGGACTGAAGATATCCAGGTTCCTTCAAGTTTATTATCGACAGGATCTACCGGATACGCACCTTGTACCAAAGAAAAAACAACGCTAAATATTGTTGATATAAACATTATTAACACCCCATAACGAAAAGACCCTAAATTAAATATAATTCAGGGCCGTCAATAAAATATTACTGTTTGTTATTATTGCTATTTCTTGGCATTACCAACAAATACAACCATAACTTTATCGTCACCCTTCTGACGAACAAACGCATAGTACGGACTCTTCTTATTGCTAATCATAGTATGAGTACCTGCAGCAACAGCAGGGTGAACCAATCTGAATTTATTCAGTTTACTCCAATGCTGATACAAATCCTTATATTCAGGTTTTGACAAATCACCCCAGTTCATGTCAGATCTCCATGCCTGATCGGAAACACCGCCATCCGGCATAATTTCTCTTCCCGATTCATCACCATAGTAAATCTGCACTTGTCCAGGCAACATCAATAAAGCATTGGCAGCACGCTTCTGCAATGAGAAATCCTGGAAATCAGACCAGAAAGTCTTGGTATCATGAGATGAAATATAACTCAAAGCATTAAAATTGGAATTTTTCGGATCATTGATCAATTTTGCATAGTTATTATAGGTAACTTCCGCATCGGCCATACACTGAGCCAAATCAAAAGCTCTCCTCTGATAGTCAAAATTAATCAATGAATCAAATCCGTTGTTGTAATACAGATCATCTTTGGACAAACCATGATCCCAAACCTCGCCAACCATGAAGAAATCATTGTTATCGATAACTTCGGAAGGATGTTCCTTTTTCCATTCTTTAAACGCCTTTGAAGCAGATTCGTTCAACTTCTTCCAGCCTTCAGCCTGAATATGTTTTACAGTGTCGCAACGGAATCCGTCAATACCGAAATTTCTTACCCAGTATGTATGCCAACTAACCAAATAATCTAAAACGGTAGCATCTTTTAACTCAACTGCTCTTGTATCTTTTTTATTCTTCAAGAATTTAGGCAAGGAAACCTTTGCAGTTGATTCAGTCATAAAATCAGGCAATCCTGCTACACCCATGTTCTGATCATCAACACCAGGTTCCTGATGATGAGGGAATCCAGCTCTTACCCACTTATTGCCCCACCAATCAAGCCATCCATTGCTGTTATAATCAATAAACTGGGAATAAGCCTGCCAGTTAGCAAATCCCTTAGGCTTATAATCTGCCCAACGAGCAGGTAATTCACCTGTATTCTTTGTTACACTGGTAATACCGAAGTCCTGTAAATCAGCCAAAGTAGCATATCCTGGATGGTTCATTACGGTATCAACAAGTAACCTGATACCCCTCTTATGGCATTCTTTAACCAGCTGACGTAAATCTTCATCAGTACCGTAGTTTGGATCTATACGGGTAAAATCTGCAGCCCAGTAACCATGATATGCATAGAACGGAAACGAATGACTTTCGTCACCACCATTAATGTAGCCATGAGCCTGCTCCACCATAGGGTTAATCCAGATAGCATTAATGCCTAACTCCTTTAAGTAGTCTAATTTTTTAATGATACCCTGGAAATCACCGCCATGGAATGTACCGATCTCATCCTTGCCGTCATTCATTCTTCCAAATGAATGATCGTTATTTTTATTGCCGTTATAGAATCTATCCGTCAACAGAAAATATACAACAGCATTATCCCAGGTGAACGGCTTTGGTTTCTGCACTGTGTCAGCTTTTTCTAACAGCACCAGACCCTCAGATGCGGGACTTGGAGTTACCTTAACTTTACCTCCTGTAACTTTAACCGTATTTCCGGTATATGCATCTCTTAAAAGAGTACCATTAGGCCACTGTCCCTTAACATCAACTGTTACTGTACCGCCTTTATATTGAATACAGTTCGCTACCGGAACCTGCCTCTTAACCTTTACTCCCTCTGTTGTAGCCCTCAATACTTTGATGGAAGGTTGTTTTTCATTAAAAATGCTCAAGCTGAATTTGTATGTACCTGGTAATAAAATTTTCATATTGAAAGTTTTATTACCGGCACAGTTAGATAAAGGAGTTGTCGTCCCAAACTTCAATTTTCCATCAGCTGAATTAATTACATAGGAGGCATCACAGGATCTGTTTTTATCACCAAATGCAATCTTGTGTTCACCTTTGGTTAATTCAACCGAAGCTTCAAACATATAAGCCAAATCTTTTGACTTTGTAAACAAAGCTGAATCAATCAATTTGCCGTCTACATACACATAAACCGGTTTCTTCAATTCGTAATTAGCGGCATTAGATTCCATTACAGGCACGAAACTGGTCGCAGTTGCAATAGAAATTGCAAGCGCTAAGGATTTAATTTTTATCATATTTTTTTACACCAAATATATATATATCAATAAGTTAATTCATCACATTATATATAAATATGATTTTTCTATATGTGACGCTATACTAAAAATCCCAAATAAAACCTTGAAAATTTTAATATATTATCGGTTACTTTTATTACATAGATTAGATACATGATATAATGCACACAATTTTGAATTATTACCGATTTCTTAAGACAATGTTATTACGAACAAATTTACTATTTTTTTCTCTATTGTTAAGTTTTTCATGTTTTGCAGCAGGCAAAGACGGAGTTACTCAAACTTCACAGTTAGTAAATGAAAATCACCAAAAAGTTGTTATGACACGGTGGATCAAAAAAAATCTCCCGCATTATCCTAATTTAATTAGCACCGATGGCAATCAGAGTAAATATAAATCAGGAAAATTAACAAATCCGTTACTGGTATATGCACATAACAAAAGTTCAATTCCACACAAATATAAGGCAAAATGGAAAGTAACAAGTACCAAAAGTACCATCATTACAGAAGCAAAAATTTTAAATAATAATGCAGGAACAAAAATTAACTCAATTCCGATCTACAATCCTTATGCCAATATTGAACATTCAAGCAGAAGAATTGACTTGGTGTTGGTAAAAAAATCTCAACACCGAATGGAATTAATCAAGGACAATAAGGTTTTTAAGTTCTACCATATTGCTTTAGGTAAAAATCCTGTGGGAGCAAAGCAGCACCGCAGTGATAATCGTACACCGGAAGGTAAATATATATTGGATTACAAAAAACCATATTCCCAGTACCATTTGGCAGTCCATATTTCGTATCCTAATCAGGAAGATCTCAAGAGGGCAAAAAAAAATAAGGTTGACCCCGGAGGTCTGATCTTTATACATGGACAACCAAATCAGTTGGGAAGAGAAGACGATGATCAAGATGACGGAAACATTAACTTCGACAAATTTATACAGCCATCAAACTGGACCAATGGCTGCATTGCTCTAATCAATAGCGATATGCACGAATTCTATAATATTGTTGAAGCAGGAACACCTATTGAAATATTACCTTAAATTCACTCAATGATTTTCAAAATGTTCTTTGATTTAGGATTTTCATTTCCTTCCGTTTGCTGCTGAATCTGATCAGGTTCAGGAGCATTTCGTTCCTGATTTTCTTCAGATATAGAAATTGAATGCTGTTTTATCCACTCCAGATAATACTGTTCCTGAGGAAAATCCATACCGAATTTCAGAGGCTGACTATAAATTGAAAGAACAGCGGAAAAAGGAATTTCCAACTCATGCACTATTCCGCGAAATCTGGTTTTAAAAGATATTATATCTCCATGAACTTTGAAGTCTTGAATAGCTTGCGGAGATATATTAAATACTATTGTACTGTCCTGCGGAGATATATACTCATTGCATGTGCTCGGAATACTAAGCAGCGGAACTGTGGTGTCCACCTGTATGAATATGTGAAACGGATTATTATCAATCATCCACTGATAATAACAATCAAACAAGTATGGTCTTAGCGGTTTAGTATATGTAGCCATTATTTAGCTAATCCTTCAAGTGCTATATTTCTTTGATTTATTTCATCATTTGTCAGAGATTCTCTGAAAGAAGAACGTTCGAAAACCAGATTCTGATATCTTTTCCAATCCTTAGCAACATTTCCTTCCAATACTACACCTAACTCAGGAAGACGCCATAAAATAGGTGCAACGTAACAGTCAAACAATGAAAATTCATCACTTAAAAAATACTGGAATGAAGATACAGCCTCCGTATTGGAAAGCAAAGTATCAGCCAGTTCCTTCTTTAGTCTCATATCACCAGGATTTGCAATAATTGCCTCAACCTGAGAATACCAATCTTTAACAATTCGGTATAAAAACAATCTAGTATGCGCACGCTGAACAGGAAATACATCCATTAATGGAGGATGCGGAAAACGTTCATCTAAATATTCAAGAATAATGGCAGAATTATATAACACTAACTCGCGATCAACCAAAGTAGGCAATACCCCATATGGATTATAATCAAGTAATTCGATGCATTCTTTATTTGGCTCTACTTCCACAAGATCGTATTGAACTCCCTTCTCTGCTAAAACTATTCTAACCTGGTGACTATAAATATTGTTAGAATGCGAAAACAAGGTCATAGTAGATCTTCGGCTAGCTGTGTTGCTCATTTTGCTCCTCAAATAAAAAAACAAATTTAGTTAATTATTATTCTCCATAAAGTAACACGTTTGACAAAATAGATGTGTATGTACTATCACATATTACGAAAATCAAATAATAAAATTTTTCACATCAAAGCCAAGTCGGAACTGTTCAATACAACCGAATAAGTAGCTGCATAAACTTAATCATTTTTAATCATTTAATTTATCTTTTCTACCAATGTACAAATAAAAAAACCCGGCAAAATACCGAGTTTCATAATAAAAAAATAAAGATAAAATTAACGCTTTGAGTACTGTGGACGTTTACGAGCTTTATGTAAACCAACCTTTTTACGTTCAACGCAACGTGAATCGCGAGTTACGAAACCTGCTTTACGTAATTCTGGTTTTAAGCTTTCATCATACTGCATCAAAGCACGAGTAATACCTAAACGGATAGCTCCAGCTTGACCTGAAATTCCACCGCCAACAACAGTGATATAAAAATCAAATTTTTCAGTCATTTTTAACAGTTCAAGAGGTTGACGAACAATCATACTTGAAGTTTCACGACCAAAATAAGTATCTAACTCTTTGTTGTTAACAACGATCTTACCTGTACCTTCTTTTGCGAAGACACGAGCAGTAGAACTTTTACGACGACCAGTACCATAGTATTGTGTAATTGCCATTTCAATGTCTCCTAAATTAAATGTCTAATACTTTTGGTTGTTGTGCAGCATGATCATGACTAGCACCTGCATAAACCTTCAATTTCTTGAACATTGCGCGACCTAATGGTCCCTTTGGCAACATACCGTGTACTGCTGACTCAATAACCTTCTCTGGTTTGGTAGCAATTAATTCTTTAAAGGATAAAGATTTAATTCCACCAGGGAAACCTGAGTGAGAATGGTACATTTTATCATTTACTTTGTTACCAGTTACAACTACCTTTTCAGCATTGATCACGATAATGTAATCACCTGTGTCCATAAATGGAGTGTATTCTGGTTTGTGTTTACCACGTAAGCGTGTAGCAACTTCAGTTGCCAAACGACCTAAAGTTTTACCTTCAGCATCTACTACATACCAATCACGTTTGATTGTATCTGGTTTTGCTATATAACTTTTCATTATGTCTTAATACCCATATAATTAAAAAATAGGAAAGATAATTCTTTCATCCAAACGTATCCCAAATCCCATCGAATTTGTTCTACAAAGTTGCCCTAACGAAGCAACCAAAAAAGTGGGTATGTGCATTATACATGCAAATTGATCTAAAATCACATTTTTTTTAATAAAATCACAATTTTTTAATGTAATAAGTCCTCCGCAACAGTGATCTTTAATTTTTTCTCTACACCATCCCTTAAAACCACCATATCAATTACAGAACCCGGTTTTGTCTCCGCTATTATATCCATTGCCATTTGCGCATTGAGGACATTTTGATCTTCTATGCTTATAACGATATCTCCGCTCTGCAACCCACCTTTAGCCGCAGGTCCATCAGGATCAATTCCTTGAATGATAAGACCTTTTTTTCCTCCTAAATTCATTAAATTTGCTGTAACCGGATCTATGTCTATAGTTTTGATACCAAGATATCCGCGTATAACTTTTCCATGCTTTATCAAATCATACATAATTCGTTTGGCTAACTTATATGGTACGGCAAAAGCTATATTACTGCCTGACGCAATATCATTGCTATTTTGATAAGTTCCGGAATTTATTCCAACCAATTCCCCAAGAGTGTTTATCAATGCACCGCCAGAATTACCAAAACCGATATAAGCGTCAGTCTGTAGCAAATCCTGTCTGCCATTTGAATTAGGTCCCATAGTACCAAGTCCTGATCTGCCTTTGGCGCTAATGATTCCTTGCGTAACGGTCTGACCAACATTGAAAGGGTTTCCTATTGCTAAAACAACATCACCCACATTTGAAATTCTTTTATCATTTTGCGGTATTGCTTTCAGGTTATCTGCAGTTATTTTAAGTACAGCCAAATCAGTTAATTTATCAAAACCTATTAATTCAGCATCGAGAATTCTTCCGTCCTGTAAAGCTACAATAATCTGTTGCGCATCACCCACAACGTGATAATTGGTGAGAATATATCCTTTACTGTGCATTATCACACCCGAACCTAGACTGTTTGGTTCTAAACTAACCTTACCTGTATCAGCGTTTTCCTTTAAACTTTTTGTATATACGTTTACAACAGAAGGAGCAGCCTTAACTACGGCATCATGGTAGGAATTTGGTGCTAACAGACGATTAAAAATATAAGACAACGAAAAAGTGTTATTTGTAACTGATGGAAATATGCAAATAATTACTAAAAATAGAACAATACCAACAATTATAGGCTGAAATATATATTTCAAAATTTTCATAAATAAAAATCCCTGCAGTTGACACTACAGGGACTATTTTAATATATAACAGACCTATATAGTATTTTTATCTTAAAATAATATATAAATTCATATTGCCTCTTACTATTTTAATAGCTTGCGCACCCTTTGATTCGGATAATATCTTGTTAAGATCAGCAACAGTTTCAACTGACTGACGGTTAACTCCAACTATAATATCACCCTTTTCAATTCCCAATCTGGCTACCTTGGATTTCGGATCAAGATCAACGACTTCAACTCCTTTAATCTTGCCTGTAGAATCAGCTAATTTAGCACCTTCGAACATTGAATTGATTTCTTTATTATCTGTTACAACCTTCTGCGGTTCTGATTCCTTAAGAGTAACATCCAACTGTTGCTCTTCACCATTTCTGACAATTCCCAGTTTAACAGTCTTTCCCGCACCTAAAGTAGCTATTTTAGCTCTTAATTCATTGAAAGATTTAATTTCCTTTCCATCCAATGAAATTATAATATCTCCAGGTTTAATTCCAGCTTTCTCAGCAGCAGAATCTTTCATTACCTGATTTACAAATGCACCATGATTATACTTGGAACCGAATTTTTCAGCCAAATCATGAGTCAACTCACCACCCATAATTCCCAAAAATCCACGTCTAACCTCACCATACTTGATTATCTGTTCTGTTAAGCTTTTAATCATATTGGAAGGTATAGCAAATCCAATACCTACATTACCTCCGTTTGGCGCAATAATTGCCGTGTTTATACCGATTAAGTTACCATGCAAATCAACCAAAGATCCGCCACTGTTTCCTTGGTTAATGGCGGCATCAGTCTGAATATAGTTTTCAAACTGATCAGTATTACCATCAACAGATCTGCCTAACGCAGATATAATACCATAAGTAACTGTTTGTCCAAGTCCGAAAGGATTTCCTATAGCTATCGCAAAATCACCAACTCTCAAGCGATCAGAATCTGCAAATTTTACAGCAACTAAATTTTTAGCTTCAATTTGTAACAAAGCAAAATCAGACTGAGGATCAGCACCGATTTTTTTTGCCTCAAACACACGACCATCTTGAGTTGTAATATTTATTTTTTTTGCGTCTCTCACTACATGATTGTTGGTTACAATATATCCCTTACCGGCATCTATGATAACACCTGAACCCAAAGCCCTAAATTGTTTCTCTGCTTTTTTAGAGTTTCCACCTTGACTAAAAGGATTAAATCCAAAAGGATCACCCCCAAAGAAAAAATCAAAATTATTTGGGAAGTTATTCTCTACAACAGTACTTCCTTCAACATTGATAGTAACAACAGAAGGAGTTACTTTATCTATAATTGGAGCTAATGAAGGAACAGAACCTTGAGCATTATCATATAAAGAATTTAAAAGAGGTTCTGCATCGGATGCATATGTAAAATTAGCAATGAATGCGCCACACAATGTAGCTAATGAAAACATTAAAGGTAATTTAATCATTTACAAATATCCCTTACCATAAAAATATAATTAAACTAAAATTCCATCCATGAAACTCACAGTATTAAGACAATCAAAAGGAATAAAAGTTCAATACATGTTTCTTTTGATAAAATATTGTTAGATCAGAATAATACGATATTTCTTATAAAATACAGTTGAAAATAAAAAAAGAAACTCATAGCATAACATGCAATGAGTATCTAACTAGAACAATTTAAACTTGGTAATCCTTTGGTTGCTGAACAGAATGTTCCTTGTCAGATTGAGAACTTGCATCAGTCAATCTTTCTAACGTACCTTCCTGACGAACATTGGAATCCTTGATTGATTCACTAATATCGTCAACAGTATCTCCAAACTGCTTAAACAATTTCTGATATGAATCGTCCAACTGTTTGAATAAAACCACATTCTCGGAAAAATGATGCTTCAACTTTGCTTTAAGAGTCGCTAATTCTTCTTTTGTATCACGTAATTCTTTTGCCATAGAAGACTTTGAGGCTGCGGTATATTTACCTATAAAAATGCCTATTATTAACGAAACAAAGGAAATTACAAAATAAATCATAAATACCTCCCATGAAAATAATCTTTATATAATAGTAGAGTATATGCTCAAAAATATAACTCATAAATCAGTATAGCACAATCAAGCAACCGTATTTGTTAAACAGACTAAAAATAAGAAAAAAAATTAAAAGAAATGCTCAAAAGAAGAAAGTGGCGGAACAGAAGGGGCTCGAACCCTCGACCTCCTGCGTGACAGGCAGGCGTTCTAACCAAGCTGAACTACTGCTCCACACTCATTCATAAAGAATTGGGATCCTGGCAATGACCTA
>Ga0310695_10001410_pt1 | contig 57074 bp, 56 predicted proteins | sample RumenRJG_04DNA_FD_203882 | JGI IMG/M metagenome (GOLD analysis project Ga0310695, IMG submission 203882) | Bovine rumen microbial communities from Lethbridge, Alberta, Canada - RJG_04 (v2) (version 2) | ecosystem: Host-associated > Mammals > Digestive system > Stomach > Rumen | place: Canada...
ACTTCAACTCGGGAGTAAGCGTGCCCCAGTGCAGCAGGCGGTACTTCCGCTTGTTGTCCTGGGTCAACGTGAATGGATGCGTGCTCGCGTACATGTACTTTCCGTTCTTGTGGGGCGACAGCCTGTAGACGCTGTCCTCTTTCGTGGGTCTGGCCATGGTCTTGTCGGTTCTTGTATTAATTATACAAATGTATAAATAATATTTGAAACAAACAAGCCTTCGGAGATATTCTATGCGTTATTTATACAAATTGTTGTAAAATTCACAATTATTATGGCAAATACGCCAACCACCCTCGAGACGATGCCCACCAAACTGGACATTCTCGAAGAGAAGGTCAACCGCCTGGTTGCCCTTGTCGAAAAACTCACTGTTGCAGAGCCCGTCCAAGACCAGTGGATGGACGTAGACGGACTTTGCTCCTACCACCCGGACCGTCCCGCCAAGAAGACGGTCTACGACTGGGTCACGCTCCGGCGTGTCCCGTATCACAAGGATGGCAAGCGCCTGCGCTTCCTGAAGTCCGAGATAGACGCCTGGCTCGCCGGCGGCTATCACAAGACCGACGACGAGATGCAGGAAGCCGCCGTAGATTACGTTAACCAAAAGCGGGAGGGCCGTCTATGAGTACCCCGGAAGCGAACCTCAAGGAAGTGCCCCGCCTCGTCTTTGGTCCACAGTTCTCGTTCTATCGGAAGCCCATCTGGAACACCAATCCACTCAAGGCCATCTCCCTGTATGACGCCTACGCGTACATTACGGGCGACTACGCCAAAGAGCAAACCGAGCGCCTACGCTCTATTCCGGACAAGAAGGTTGCCGATGCCTATAAGGCCAAGAACTTCGACTACGTAACCTTCGGAGGCACCTTCACCGTCAGGGACGATGCTCAACTCATCTTCCCCACCGATCTACTATGCCTGGACTTCGACCACGTACCGAACGTTCAGATGTACCGCAATCAGTTCCTTGCAGACCCTGAGTTCGAGACCGCGCTGATGTTCACCAGCCCCTCCGGACAAGGCATTAAATGGATCGTCCCCATCCGGACCTGCTGCCACACTTACCAGCAAGTCTTTGCCGCTGTCACCAACTATGTGAAGGCGACATACGGCCTGGTTCCCGACCAGAAATGCAAGGATATCTCCAGAGCTTGTTTCCTGCCCCACGACCCGCAGGCGTACATCAACCCTAAATACGTGCCCTTCAATGCCCAGCGATAATTTCTACGACAAGTGGCTTGAGCAAGAGCCCAAGCCAGCACCACGTCCGCGAAAGGCGCAGCAGCCCGGCATCACCCCTTCGGATGATGTCGAGGAGGTCACGCAGCGGATTGAAGCCGCCGGCATCGACATCACAGCCGATTACGGGGATTGGGTCAAACTGGGATTTGCCCTCTCGGAAGAATACGGAGAGAGTGGCCGGGACTATTTCCACCGTCTCAGCCGCTTCTACCCGGGCTACGACGAGGCCGAATGTGACCGCCAGTACGACAAGTGCCTGCGGTCTCACGGCACCGGCGTCACCATCCGTTCCTTCTACCAGTTGGCAAAAGACCACGGAATCAGCGTCTCCATTCCATCATTACCATCACAACCATCAATACCATCACAGCCCGAATCCGTAGAGGATATGCCGGACTTCTCGCAAGTCCAGGCTGATGGAACTGATGGAAACGATGGAAGTGATGGTAGCGAACGGCTCCTGATGCCCACCTTCTACTCTGCCGTCAAAGGCACGCTTCCCCGCTTCCTTGAGCGGATTGCGGATGTCAGCGACTCGGATGCCGATGCCGATATGCTTATCCTCGGCTCCCTGGCGGTGATTTCCGCCTGCCTGCCGAACATATCCGGCATCTACGCCAAGCGTCACATCTTCCCCAACATGTACCTTTTCGTCACGGCTCGTGCCGGTACCGGAAAGGGCCGACTCTACCTGTGCAAGTCCCTTGTGGAGCCGATCCACGACGAACTTCGCGCCCAGGCGGAGATTGAAGAGGAGAAGTACCGCCAGGACAAGGAGATTTATAAACGGCAGAAGAGAGGCGAAGGCATACCGGAGCCGACTCCACCGCCCATCCGGCTTCTCTTCCTACCCGCCAACAGCAGTTCGACGGCCATATACCAGGCACTCAACGAGAACGGCGAGCAGGGACTGATGTTCGAGACGGAAGGAGACACCCTTGCCTCCACCTTCGGGCAAGACTTCGGCGACTTCTCTGACGGCCTGCGCAAGGCGTTTCACCACGAGTCCATCTCGTACCTGAGACGCACCCAGCGCGAGTACGTCAACATCAAGAAGCCACGCCTGTCCACTGTGCTCTCCGGCACTCCCCAGCAGGTCGTGAACCTGATGTCAAGCGTCGAAAACGGCCTTTTCAGCCGCTTCCTGTTCTATTACCTGGACAAGAAGACGGAATGGATCGACGTGCTCGACGAAGGCGATGGAGAGCCCCTGGACGAGTTCTTCGAGAAGTTAGGCAAAGAGTACCTGGCATTCTTCCACACGCTGCAGGAATTGTCCGAAATCAAGTTCCAGATGACGCCCGAGCAGGGAGTTGCCTTCAACAAGCACTTCGCCCTGCTCCAGGCCGATTACGTGGGCTTGTTCGGCGATGACACCGTGGCCTCGGTACGACGACTCGCCACCAGCACCTACCGCATAGCGATGATTCTCTCAGCGCTGCGGATATGGGAAGATGGCGACACCGAAAGTCCACGCATCTGCAGTGACGAGGATTACCAGACCGCGATGGCCATCAGCGAAGTGCTCCAGCAGCACATGCTGCGTGTCATCAAGGAACTCCCCTCATCAACCTCGAAGGTCGCAACTGGCCAGGCCAAGGAGCCCCTGCTGTTGAAGGCATTCTGGGACGCCCTCCCGGAAGAATTCGAAGCGAAGGACTTCAAGGCCATAGCCCAGGAGGTGGGCCTGTCTATTCCAACTGCCGAGCGTTACATCCGGCAATGGGTAGACACCCGGCTTGACAAAGTCTCTCGAGGACGATACCGAAAACGGTAACTACTTCGCAGCCCCGGCCAAAAACCGGGGCTGTTTTTCGCTCATATTCTGCTTCTTGCGTATTCTTCCCGGCTTTTTCGGCAGAAATCGCTATATTTGTACTTTATAGAAGATAACACAACCCCAAAACCATGTCTCAAAGTCTTTATCAGAAACTCCAAGTTTGTAAAAGCGAAGAGGATGTAAAAGATGCATATATCAAGGCCCTTGGACTTAAAGGGGTCTCTCGCAATCTTATCGATATCCAGACCGATGAAATTTGGTTTGAGGCAAAAGATGGCGGCAAGGAGTCCATCTACGCCATGTTCACTCAGCTTCTACACTATGTTCAACAGGCGCTGAATGAAGGTGAATATGTCCCGCCATTCCTTTGCGTCATCGACTGCGTCAAGGCTGCCATTATGAAGACTGAAGATGTGTTACCCTTCTTGGCACAGAAGACAATCAAATGGGGGAAATCTGCCAGCAATTACACACAGGAGGCACTGGATGCAGTCTCCGGCTTTATTGGCACTCACTTCGTCTCTTTCCGTATCGAGACCCATGAAGAAGAATTCATCCAGACGGTCAAAAACGCCATAAAAACTGGATTGATTATCCGCACACAGATTACCCCTGGCAATCTCAAGACAGTATTCGATAAATGGGTGCTAATGATTGGCCGAGAAATCAAGGATGTTTCGGAAGAGAAATACAACCTTCTCTTCTTTGCCGATATAATGTCTGATGGCACAGTATCCACTCATTCAAACTTGCCAGCAGAGCTGATCCATCGCAACGGGAATCCTTCATTCCTTATGGACGGCAAACTTTATGAGTTAGGTAATCAGGAGGGCTATCGGCGCTTCTGGGCTATCTATGATAGGCCTCCAAAAGAAGAATACAGAAATTACCTGCTGGAACGTCGAGACTCCCTAATTCCATTAGATGAACGCCAGTTCCGAGGTGCTTATTATACTCCGCTTGATGTGGTTGATAAGGCGTATGAATATTTGACCGCCACGCTGGGTGAAAATTGGCAGAAAGACTACATCGTATGGGACATGTGTTGCGGTGTAGGTAATCTTGAGACCAAACACGCATATCCAAGAAATGTCTATATGTCCACTTTGGACCAGAGTGACGTTGACGTGATGCTGGCCACAAAGACCTGCGTCCGTGCCGAGCGCTTCCAGTATGACTATCTGAATGACGACATCGCTGACGATGGAAGCATAGACTATAATCTCAGCGGGAAACTACCCGAAAGTCTTCGCAAAGCCATATTGGATGCCCAAAGTGGCAAGGCTGGCGCAAAGAAAATATTGGTGCTCATCAATCCTCCCTACGGGGAGGCTACAAATGCTGACAATGCGGCCCATGCAAGCGAGGCAAAGAACAAGGCCGACATAAAACGCACAAAGATGGCGGCTGTTGGTATGCCAGAGTATGGAAAATCAAGTAATGAGCTCTTTGTTCAGTTTCTGGCCCGCATTGCTCGAGAGATTCCCACGGCAACACTGGCGATGTTCTCCAAAATGAAATATGTTTGCGCCCAGGCATCTGAAGACTTTCGTAATGTTTGGAACGCTCGATTTCTGAATGGATTTGTTATCCATAATAAGGCATTCGATGGCTTGAGGGGCGATTTCCCTATTGGCTTTTTGATTTGGAAAACTGATAATCGTCCAAGCAGTCAAAGGACTCCCATTACAAGTGTTTCATGCGATGTTTTTGACAAGAAAGTCCAACCTGTTGGAAACAAGACTTTTTACAACTTGCCAACCGAATCGTATCTCTCCAGATGGATGGATCGTCCAAAGACAAATAAGGAAGAGTGCGTCCCTTTGACAAATGCCATTACGCCGCCTATCGGAAACAGAAAGGATCAGCGTGGCACAAAATGGTCCGACGATGCTTTAGGATATATGTGTACTGGAACAAACGATTTTCAACACCAAAAGTACATCAATCTATTGTCCTCACCAGCGTCAATGGGCCATGGCATTTTCGTGAATCCTTCGAATTTACTGCAGTGCGCGGTGTATTTCACGATGACCAAGATTATACACCCTACATGGCTAAATGACATAGACCAATTCTTGCAGCCCGAGGCAGAATTGACTGACGATTTCCAGAATGATTGCCTTATATGGATGCTTTTCAATGGCAGTAACAATGCAGCTTCCGCAGATGGATTACAGTGGAATGATCGCTCGTGGAGTATTGTAAACCATTTTATTCCATATACTGAAGACGAAGTTGGTGCATCAGGCCGCTTTGAAAGCGATTTTATGGTTCAGTTCATCGAGAATCGTTCATTCTCGCCAGAAGCACAAGAGGTTTTGGACAGCGGACGAGAATTATGGAGGGCATACTTTTCAATGGAGGACGAATACCAGATACGTGAACGCTATAAACTGAATCGTCCCGATGTTGGTTGGTACCAAGTTCGTAATGCCCTTGCTGACCGCAATAACACCGGCAACTACAAGAAAGTCAGCTTTGATGCATTTGAACAAGCATACAAGTTGCTTACGGACAAATTACGCCCCGAAGTCTACGAAAAGGGATTCTTGAAGAAATAGGCCGATGTTCAGCCCACTTTATCTGTGAAGGATATACCACTATGGAATCCGCCTCCTTCATAATCGGAATCATTATAGTCATCGGGCTTTTCTTCCTGCTCCGATGGCTGATTCCGTCGAAGGGTAAGGTCGGAGAGAAAGTAGTTGCGGGCAAACTGGACCACCTGCCGAAAGACCAGTACCGGGTGCTGAACAATGTGACGATACCGACACCCCAAGGAAGTTCTCAGATAGATCACCTTGTCGTGTCGATATATGGAATCTTTGTCATTGAAACCAAGAACTACAACGGGTGGATTTATGGCGGTGAGCACGCCGAATATTGGACGCAGAACATCTACGGTAACAAATACCAACTCTACAACCCGATCCTGCAGAATGCCGGCCACGTCCGTGCGCTGCGACGTGTCCTGAAGGATTATGAGCCGCTGCCAATACTGCCCATCGTCGCTTTCTCCGGCAAGGCCGATATAAAAGTCAAGGTCGAAGAAGCCTGCGTGGTCTACTGGAGCCAGATACGCAAGGTCATCAATCAATTCGAGGATAAGCGACTCACCTGGTCCCAGGTCAATGAGATATGCGATGCCGTCCAGGCAGCGCAGTTAGAGCTTGGCAAGGAGGCCGAAAAGCAGCATCTGAAGGACATCCGCAGCGCCAGGGAGAAGAAATACGATGCAATTGCTTCAGGCAGATGCCCACGCTGCGGCGGCACCCTGGTTCTCCGTTCCGGGAAATATGGACAGTTTTACGGCTGCTCCAACTACCCCAACTGTAAATACACCCATCCCGCTTGATATGCAAACCGTTGATGGAATACACGAAGTCTTCGAAGGAGATGTCCAATATCCATTTGCCGATGTTGGAGAGCCGAATTTGATGCATATCAGCGGAATAACGCAGGAAAATCGCCGTTCCTATACCTATATCTGTCCATACTGCAAAAAGGGCCTGCGTCCACGCCTGGGCACCAAAAAGGCCCATTGCTACGCTCATAAGCCCGGAGAGAGTTGTGAACTGGATCGATACATTCACACCACGGCGGAGAGGCTGCTAAAGGAGAAGTGGGACCGGGATGAACCATTTGAAATTACGATGAAGGTCCGCACGGAATGTAAGGAGATAGACAACTGCTTCTTCTATAAGGACTATGGTCACGGCTGTGTATCGGAAGAGGTGAAGACCTTCGACCTCAAGAAACAGTACTCCCAGTGCATTGTAGAAAAGAAGTATGGCGAATTTGTGCCGGATCTATGTCTTATTGACGATACCGGCCAGCACGAACCTATCTTCATTGAAATCTGGAGTAAGCACAAGAATTCAGAGAAGAAGGCGCAGTCCAATCACATGATTATTGAGATCCGTCTCAAGACAACGGAGGAACTGGAGGAACTGCCCAAGCATCCCATCACTGAATCCGAGACCGTTACCTTCAGCCACTTCAAAGTGTTGAAAAAGACGCCCACGAAGGATGATGGCCCACGCCTAATGCGTTACACGCTATACGCCGGCACCCTCAAATCCTATGTCGACGATGAGACTGTTTTCTGTGGCAACTACAAAAGCAAGCATCACGCGAAATCCATATTCGAGGTAGTTTGCTCACAGGATGAGGTTCACACAACGCAGCAATTCAGGAACTACTGCAATGCCATTGCCATAGACCGTGGCTATAATATCCGGTCCTGCTATCTATGCCAACTATTCGGTTCAGATAAACGAGAAAAGGAGTACGACGATGATGTCCCATTCAATCCGGATCGTCCAGTCGGATGTCGACGCGATATAGATGCCCAGGGCCTCATTGAGTGCAAGCCCGAGGAAGCGATGACTTGTGAGCAGTTCAAGTTGAAAGACCGGCCATTGAATCGCCTCAAAGCCCAATATGCCAACATCAATCGCTACATCTGGTTCAAAAATGCCGATGGAAGCGTGTCCGAAGAGTATCAAGAGCGTAAGGACTATTGGGGATACCGAGACTTCGACGAATTCTGAATAAAAAGCGGTACTTGCCCTTCCGGGACGGACGAGCCGCCCGGAAAGGCAACCTTCAATGCCACCCTTCGCTGCAAGATTGTGGCCGGGCAAGCCGCCCACAAACTTGCTGACGCCCTCCCCGCAGATAAAAGGAAAAGCGGTCACGGTCAGCAGTCAGTTGCTCCGCTCGCTGCGCTTGCTCCACAACTGCCAGCTCACCGTGCTAGTTTATCCCCCACCGCCCCCAGGGGCCATAATCGCCCGGGAGCCGCAGTGCCGGCGCGAGCAACCTCGTCCTGCCCAAGTACCGCGCCGTAATCTTCATCAACGGCTGCTTCTGGCACGGCCACCGCGGTTGTCCCAAGTACGTGGAACCAAAGACCAACGCCGGTTTCTGGAAAGAGAAGATCGCCGCCAACATCGCCCGTGACGAACTCAACGCCCAGCGCCTCGACACCCTCGCCTGGACCGTCATCACTGTCTGGGAATGCGAACTCGCCAAGAATACAGATGCCACCATCGCCCGCATAGAGGCCGATTTACGGGCCGCAAAGGAGAAATACGACAAATGGACTGCCCTCCGCCGCGAGAGCCGCGAATACGCCCGAGAACAGGCCAGAAAGCATCGCGAAATCCTCTCCCAGGTCGAAGCCGAGCTGGGCCTGCCGAAATCCCTCCGCCGCTACGCGACGAGAGAAGGCGAAATACTTTACTAAATCCTGCTTATATGGAGACTTTTAGCAGAAAATAATTTCTACGCAAAGAGATCGTCCATCACCACCTGGGACTGCACTGCGTCGGAGTACATATTCTCCTTCACGCCGTAGGTGGTGACCATTGAAATGAGAATGGACTTCCTGGTACCGGTCTCACGGATGAAAGCCGCAACCTTGTTCCGGAGTTTCTCATCGTAATCCTTGTCGATGACGTATGGCTCGGAAGCCCACTTCATCTCGCAGATGTTGATGGTGTCGTCCCTGCGGTCGATGAGGAGGTCAATTTGGGCTCCCCTCTCTCCCGGTCCCAGGTTCTTCTGGTCGGAACGCCATGCGCATTGTTTGGTCATCACGCCTGCAATGCCCAGCGCAGCTTTGATCTGCCCCACGTGCTGCAGGCACACCCGCTCAAAGGCCAGGCCGGACCAGGCGCGATAAACGCCTGAATTGAGCGAATGGCTCCAGAAAGCCGGGTCGCCGCCGGACTCCTTGATGAACTTGTAATAGAAGAGAGTGTAGTTGTCGATAAGCTGGAAAAGGGAATCCTTCTTCTCCTTGCCGATGGCGGCATACTTACGGATAAACCCACACTGCTCCAGTTCTTCCAGACAAGTGGTGAGGACACCGTTGTTTTCCAAGCCGTAGTCATCAATAAGTTGCTGACGTGTGAGTCCTTTGGCCTTGTCTCCCAAAGCTTCCACTATCTTTATATAGCGGTCCGGATTTTTGAACAAAGATTCGTAAAGAGCATTGTACTCACCACGTAGTTTCCCGTTCTCTGCAAAGAAGAGATTGTCGATGTTCTGAGCGGCTGACTTTCCACGCTGCAGCAGGCTCCAATAGTAAGCCGGTCCTCCCATCACCATATAGAGCGTGAGTATCTGATACCGGTTGATACGGATGTTCCGGCTCTGCAGATACTCCTCACACTCCTTCAGCGTGAAAGGCATCAGATAGATCTGCGTGTTCACGCGGTTGTGAAGTCCTCCCCGGTCCTTGATGACCTTGTTGATGATCCAAGAGGTAGCGGAAGCACAGATAATCAACAGAACGTCCTTGCGGGCGCTGCACCAGCTGTTCCAGAAATGCTCCAGGGCGGAAACGAAGTTAGACTTGGGCGTATCCATCCAAGAAATCTCGTCAATGAAAATTACCTTCTTTTTCTTCCGGCTGGACTTGATGACAACCTTCAGGGCATTGAAGGCATCGGGCCAGCTGGCAAACTCGGGACAATCCTTGTAGCCGTAGTCAATCAGCGAAGTGCGGAAAGCAGCAAGCTGACCGCCCATCTTCTCCTTCGCTACGCCGGTATGCTGGAAGGCGAATTCATAATTGAACGCCTCCCTCACGAGGAAAGTCTTGCCCACACGGCGACGGCCGTACACCGCCACGAATTCGGAGTATTCCGACTTGAAAGCATCATTAAGCTCCCTGAGTTCTTCTTTTCTGCCAATAAGCATAGTCGTATCGTTTTGATGTTGCAAGTTAAACATTTTCTGCTAAATCCCGAAATTTTTCGACGATTTAGCAGAAAATAATTCGAAGAACCATACGAAACCTGCCGCCATCTCATCGCGAGACGACGGCAGTTCTCTTGTTCTCCGAATGCTTCAGGAAACTACTTGACCCTCACAAAATGCCGGTAATCTGAACCCCAGGTGCCGGGGTTGGGCGCAGTCCCGATTTTCTGCCATGCCATCTCACTTGAAGTCAACTTGACAATCTTGTATGTGACGTTCGTGAAGTCCGACATATACGGATTGAAGGTGATGGTGTTCTTCTCTTCAATGTATTCAGCATCCAACAAATAACCGCCACTGTGGTCTTCCGTTTTACCGGACAGCGCATCATAGGTGTGGAGCTGATATTTCCCGTTTCCGTCGAAGGTGAACTCCAGGGAACCATCCATCGCAAAGACTGTCGGGTCATACTGTTCGGCCCAAGTGCCTTCCAGCCTATTCAGATTGATTTTCTCACAACCGCTCAACCCTGCCACCAGCAGCGCCGCGCAAATCAAAGTTCTCAATATCTTCATTATTGTCTTTTTCTTACTAAACACACAAATATACAAAATACTGCTTCAAAAGTCAATTATTTCCTCCATCCGCCGGGCGGAACCTTCCATGGCCCCGCCCGGCATCAGGATAGAAAGTATTTATGTTTAACTGCCTATGAAAAGCCCACTTCATTCATTCTTCTTCTTTCATCTTCAATCGATCAAGAATGCTGTCACAGGCTTTCATCAGCCGCTTGTAGTAGAGGAAGCCTATGATACACAGTGCGACGACAGTGAGGACTAAGAGTAGGACCATTTTCATTCCTTGTTCAGGAGTACTCCAGCTGTGATAGACGGTGGGGGCAAAGGTTCCGGCGAGGATGACGGCTGCGGTCATAAACACGAAGAAATACCGATGATACTGCTGTTTGAAGCGTTTGACCTTCTTGGTAGCGGAGAGGATGTCCTCCTCGTAGAGGGTTTCTTTCGACAGATTCTTGTACATGCGGAGCATGGCCCAGATGGCAATCACGATAAAGAAGGACACCGCGGCCGGGAACCACCAGTCAATGTGCCTGATGATGGAGATGACAATGACCAAAGGGATGCCCAGCGCACCGGCGATGAGGCCGCTTTGCTTGTCCGTCGAGAGCCAACGGACGTCGGACTTGAATGCTTTTTCCATTAACTTCTCGTTGATGATCTGCTGCTTGTCGAACCGTTCCTTCAGTGCGGCGTAATCTTGCCGCATCTGCTCCAGTTCCTGATTGATATCGAATTCTTCTTTGTTCATGGTACGAGTGATTAAAGATGGGACTTTTTGAGTTCTTCCTTGATTCGATGTAGCTGGAAAGAAACATTCTTCACCGAGATTCCCACGATGTCACCAATCTCCTCGTAGCTCAGGCCTTCGAGCCACAGGAGGATAATTGCGCGGTCCACCAGCCCCAATTGATTGATACGGGCATACAGGCGCTTAGTCTGCAGTGCCCTGTCATTCGTATCCTCAAACGGGTCAATGTCCACGCTTAGCGATACCCTCTCTCCGCATATATTCTTCTTTTTCTTGTCAGCGTTGAGACAGCAGTTCAGTGATACACGGTAAATCCAAGTCCGGACATCGGATTCCGCGCGGAAAGAATCGTAGCCCTTCCAGAGCCTGATCAGAATCTCCTGGAAGAGGTCGTCGATCTCGTCCGTGTCCTTCGAGAACATATAGCACACCGAGTAGATGGTGCTTTTATGCTCCCGGACCAGTTGGGTGAATGCTTGTTCCTTGTTATCCATTTTCAATCGAATCTACACCCGTTAGACAACGAAGTTCATGAAAAACTATAAAACAATTCAATTTTTATCAGACAAATTTACGATATTCTGCCGACATGGCCCTCTGGCCGATATGGAAAGCGGTCAAAGCCAGTTCGCTCCGCTAAAGCTCCGCTCACTCGCTTTGGTTCCGTCCTCCGGGGCACGATGCGCCCCTACGAACTCCACTTATGGCAGCTCCACTGCAAGACTCTTCCCTCCGCGCCGAGCGCTCCGGTCAGAGACTTGCGGTCGTTCCGCGCCCCGGCTTCGCCGGTCAGTATGCGAAGGGCAGCAACAAGATTGAACGGAATCAGTATTCGAAGGGCAGTGCAATGAAGCGGTCAGCCTTCGGCTGGTTTGTCCCCGCCCGGTCGCTTCGCTCCCTCCCCGCCCAATAAAGGAAAAGCGGTCAAGAGACTGTGACCGGACAAGCCGGCCACAGACTCTTGCTGGTTTATCCCCCACCGCCCCCAGGGGCCATAATCGCCCGGGAGACGTTGTGCCAGCGCGAGCGTCAGTGCCCCGAATCCGCGTACATTAACATAATCCCATCGGGATTGTGTAACAGCCGCCAACACCGTAAGTGCCCCGCATCAGCGTCGTCGGTACAACATACTCCCGGAGCCCGCAGAACTGTCCTACAGGGCGTCAGATTACACAATCCGGATTATGTTAAGTACGCTCCGTCAGTGAGTTGCGAGAGTCCTACCTCCGAACTCCCGGGCGAGGCGGCGGCAGGAAAGGAGTTCGCTCAGGGAGGGGACCACCCCTCCCCTCCGTCGCTCACTCCGCACTTTCCGGGTGCTTCGATTCACCGACATCAATTCTCCAGGCCCGCTCCTGCAGTCGTGCTTGCGCCACAGGCGCTGCGCACCACTGCATCCGCTACTTGCATCTATGAGGCATCTGTGGTATGCGAGGCCGGAAAGTGCCGCCCCGAAGACCGCCAGTGCTATGCGACGGGCATCTCTCGCCTTCAACGTTGGTGGTATGCGATCATCCTGCCGCCTTACGCAGCATCCGCTGCTGGGTCGTTCCAGGCCGTGACTCCTCTTCCTCCGCAGGCTCCGTCAGAAGAGTCCCGTCCCTCCACTCCGCGGTAAGCCTACGGCTTGGTTATACCTGGCCGCTATTCCTCCACACCTCCGCCGGGGTAAACCCCGCCGGAAGTGTTCCGGGCGTCCAGGAGGCAGCCGTTCCGGCTGCTGGCGCAGACAGTGTCGGGATTCCGCTTCGCTACACCCGCCACAGACTGCGCCGGAGCGACAATGTCTGGCTTCGCCTCGAACGTAGTGCCCCGATTCGAGTAGTGAGCCGTTCCGGCTCAGGGCGGTGAGGCCGTCTGTCTCCCCTTCACGTCCGGTCTCTTCCTCTCCGCCGTCAAGCTCGCAAGCGGTCTTGCCGATGCTCCGTTCCAGAGCCCAGCCGCCCCCACACACCAGACCGCCTCCCCGCCCACGCTCCACTTCGTTCCGCGCCCTATGGCACTGCCAGACTCTTAGACGCCAAAAGAGTCTTGCATCATTGTTCGACCGCCGGTGCGTCGGCGTCTAAGAGACTGGACAGCACCATAGGCCAACCGAGGCCTCACGCTCAAAAGTCAGTGCGACCTTGTGCGTCCTACCCCGCCCGGAGGGGTGCGAAAAGGTATATAAATATGCAACAGGAAGCAGACGGCGGCTTCCGCCGCCGCTGCTCTTTTTCGTGTGGATATTCGTGTTACATTTGGGTAACCTCTGGGCAAGGTGCTTTGAGGTACCTATGTGATTAAGACTTGTAGCGCGATGCCTCGCTTCTTTCCTAACATACAATTCTCAGACTGCTGGTCGTCCGTGGGTAACATCACCTACTATCACCGCAATGGCATCTGCTATTTCCGGTCAAAGGCATACACTGAGTTCAAGGGTACCAGCGAACAAATGGTGCGTCTGGATCTGCACCGCAGGGCTATTAGAGCCTGGCAGGGACTCGACCATGCCACGCAGATGGTCTGGAGGAGTCTCTCCAAGAATGTCGTAGCTCACCGACCACCGTTCGACAACCGGAATCACATCAGCGGGTACAATCTCTTCGTGTCGGCATATCACGGATTTGCACAACTGGGTCACGAGCACGTTCCGGAGCCGCAAGCCTTTGTCCCCTTCCCGATCTTCAACCTGGACTTTGGCGGAAGTGGCGCTGTTGGCGATTCTGACATATTACTGCAGACCAGGCTTACTTTGTACGGTACTGAAGAGTACTCCCGTTACCGTGTTCTTGGCAAGATACAATTCGAAACGCCCGGCTATGGTCGAAATCCTGGCAAGATGCGGAACTTCCTCTCGGTGTCAGTCCCTTCCGGGCCGGTTTCCGACATCGTTTTCCTCATCCAGGACTACCGTTCTATCTGGGGTCTTGACCTTGAAGCCTATCAAATTCATATGCGATACATCTTGCTCGATACCGTAACCGGATACCGGTCTCAATACCATTCCTTATCGACTTTAATCAGCGTTCATTAGGCAAAGTAACGCAAGGGAAAGCAGCCTAAACCAATTCTATTTCAGCACTTTATATTCCTATTATATTTGTTTTCGAGATTAAGTTCAACTGTATTTAATCGATGAAAGCTCTGCCATCAATTGCATTTAATGACTTCTCGGGAACGGCTGGTGACGTGACCGCCCGCTTCGTGAAGGGTCGCACTATTCTGACGGTGCGGCCGTTTCCGAGTAAGGTCGTGTCGGGGTCTCAAAAGGACAATCGGAATGCTCTTTCCAGAATCTCCCGGGCTTTCAAGAAACTCACCGATGCCCAGATGGCAGAATGGGCAGAGCTGGCCAAGCATCTCAAGACTGCATCCATTCTTGGCATTACCGCTGAAATGACTGCACACAACGCTTTCGTTCGACTGAATTCCAATCGCGTAATGGCTGGAGAATCAATTCTCACTGATGCGCCATCCTCCCACTCGTCAATTCCTCTCGTAGAGTACGAGAATCTCTTTGTTACCCCGGATCTGGTTGCATTAACCGGAATACGGCATCAGTCCTCCCCCTATAAGCTGGTCATCAAGATGTCCGCCAGCCAGTCCAATGGCATTTCCAACGGCTGGGGCAAGACTATCATCATCTCCGGCGATATGGAGGATGACTGGGGCGAAGCAGATGTAACTGAACTCTACCTGAAGAAGCTGGGTGTGGCTGCGACTCTCGGTCAGAAGGTGTTCCTCGAAGCATATTGGATGGATACCAACACCGGTTTCACCGGCCAGGTCTATCAGGATTACGCCATTTGCGAAGGTGATGCTCCATATACCCGTCGTGTACGTGCCACAATGGACAGCCTTGATCCTAATGAGGAGAGCCACGTCTCCTCGCTGGATGTAGACTTCTCCACCGGCGTTCCTGTGGCTGAGTTCAATGCAATGTGCCTGGGCCATAGTAATGTCGCATCCTCCGAGGTTTACCTGGACCAGCAACTGCCTGCCGATGTCATCGGTACAGGCATCTGTCTGGGCCGCGGAAACGGCGCTGACGGGAAGATTATCCCGCAGTCCTACCTGGTCTATATCCGCAACTACGGCGGTAAAGCTGAGATGACTTTCGCTCACCGTGGCGGCTACTACGTGAAACCTACGGAATGCTTCGGCTCCGGCATCATCTACTAATCCCCTATCGCAACGACTATGTTCAACAGTATTGGAAATAACTTCGGCGCCGGCCAGATAACCTTCAAGGATTACCAGGCTTCCAACTACGTGGTGCTGAACTCCAAGTTCACGTTTGACCCGACGAATGCCGACTACCAGGCCTGCGACCAGCTGGAAATCTACGTTCCGGATCTGACCATCGACCGCAGTGCCGTGGGAGGTGTCTTCATCCGCTTTGTTGAAGATTACCATTACTCTTGGGGTGACTCTGTTTATGATGGTGGTACCGTCCTCAAGTCCTGGATCAAGGACAAGAACACCATTGTCATTGAGAAGCAGCCCTGGTTCGACGAGAACGGTCCGCTGATTATTTACATCCTGACGCTATACCCTCAACTCAATCAGGGGGCCAATACCATCAAAAGTACCATGCAGCGCCTTACGATGACCACGGAAGGCAATTACCTGCGCTTCGGCTACGAGACCTTTATGGTGGAGTTCGAGCACTGGGTGTTCATCCACCTGATGTTCTCCGGCGTCACTTACGCCTATAGGGAAGCGCTGTGGGAGGTCACGATTGAGCAACTGCCTGCAGACATCACGGCAGATGTTCCGATCTGTGGAGGCGGCAATCAGATGCATCCCAACTGCGACGGTATGGCGGAAGCCCACATCGAGAACAAGGTTCTCACCAGCCAGCGTCGTGTGATGGGATTCTTCGACACCGCTCACGATCCGTTCGTGTACGCTTTTCTCGTTCGTGATAACATTGATAATGAATCAGAATAATCCATTTGTTTAACCTTTTAATACAAACGCGCAATGAAGTACAATCCTTCAATCGCCTTCGACGAAATGTCAGGCTCCGCAAAGGGTGTCACCGCCGCTAAGACGCGCGGTCGCAAGTACATCCGCAATCGTGGTTACGGTGGTTCTACCAGAACCTCGTACCAGTCTTCCGTCAAAGCTGTCTTCAAGCAGCTCTCTCAGGCCTGGCAGGGTCTTACCAATGCCCAGATCCTTGCCTGGAATGCAGCCGCTAACACGGCTCAGGGCAAGTCCGTTCTCGGCACCAAAGCCAAGATTACCGGTTCCAACCTCTTCATGAGGCTGAACTACTGGGTAGTCTACTGTGGTGGAAACATCATGGAGACTCCCCCGACCCTCTCCGGTGTCGAAGCGCCTGCCGCTGCGACCATCGTCCTCTCCAGCTCCGAGATGACCTTCACCCTGGCTGAGATCCCCAGCGATGTCACCAACCTGAAGCTCATCATCCAGGCTTCCGAACCTCAGAGCAACGGTATTACCCGTGCCTACAGCAAGGCCGCAGCCTTCGCAGATCCGTACACCCCTGTCGCTACGGCAATCGACATCAAGAGCGCCTACGACAACAAGTGCGGCGCTCCCAACGCCGGCAACCCGAAGGTCTTCTTCAAGTACTTCTACATCAACACCGCCACCGGTGAGAAGTCCGGAGATGTCTTCGCACAGGCCAAGCTGGCCTAAGCAGCCAAGTCCTCTACGCATCAATCCCCAGCCGCCGCAAGGTAAGCTGGGGATTCTTGCAAAAGACCTCCAATCGGCTGATTCCTGCCTTGTACCGCATTGCAGGCATCATCACTCCCGACGAGGTCTCCGAAAACATCTTCTGCATTTACCGAAAATAGTTCGAGAAATGTGCGAAAATGTAACGAAAAATGACTATATTTGAACAATGAACCTTACGACTGAGGTCGTTAGTTTCTAATGGTTTACATTCTATACTAATGCGTTTCGCGTACCCTATTTGTACCGCCCATTAGTTAAAGTATTGATAATCAATACAATCTACAATCTGCATCGAGGAGTAATACTAGCCCTTGAAACAGAAATATCCTCTCCAGCCACGTACGGAATAGTAAGAGTCGGCGCCATTGTGGAATATAAATACGGTGTCGTAGCGACGCTCGCAAAACAATGCTCCGCCAAGGCTACGAATTGTTGAGGGTGTCGCTATCCAGCTCGATGTTTTTGTATCATATTCGCCTGTTTCCTGCAATTGCCGGTAAATGCTCTCTGTCAACAGTTCCAAACCCATCTGGCTTGCCTGGGCCATTGCGCTCCCTGCCGGTGGGTTCTTTTTCCTGAGGCTGAGAGCCTCATTATCATAACATAGACTTCTACGGAGAGCAGGAGACTCTTGCGAGCAGTCACAAAATATCGGTTCTCCGCTGTCCAATTGTAACAAATCCGGTTCTCCCCCGCTCTCTTCCATAAGTCGCAGCGTTTGAATGGCTTTGGGATTATTACGAAGAAACTTTTCCACCACCGCCCAATCAAGATTTGGGTGGCGGACCATGTTTTCAAGGAATCGGTGTTTTAATAATTCAATCATAATGTGTTCTCACTGGCAAGACCTGGGTTATAATGGATTCATTGCAAATATAATCATTTGCGGAATATTAAGCGCATCAAGATCAGACTTGCAACACCAATCCGACGGATTCCCGCCATCCACTCTCCAAAAACGACCGTTGGCTCCCTTCGTTCTGCTACAAGCTTTCATGGGCACACGAGACTTCCTACCTTGCGGCCAAACAATAACCAATCCAGTCAAACTGTACATTTATGAAAACTACCCTGAAGAAACTCGTGGTCGCCTTGCTGCTGGGCATGGTGACCATGGCCGTATCCGCCCAGCGCGGATATCAGGTGAAGGGGGTCGTGGTCGACGCCGAGGGGCCGGTAGCCGGAGCCACCGTCGTCGAACAGGGAACCTCCAACGGCGTTTCCACTGCAGCGGACGGTGCATTCACAATCGCGGTGGGCAGCGCTGACGCCCTTGTGGAAGTGAGCTGCATCGGTTACACCACCGTCATCAGCAAGGCATCGCTCCTGCCGCAGATCGTCAACCTCACCCCGGACAACGAGTACCTGGACGAAGTCGTGGTCATCGGCTACGGCGAGGTGCGCAAGAGCGACCTCACCGGTTCGGTCGTCGCCATGAAACCCAGCGAGCTCAACCGCGTCAAGGCCAACACCCCGGAGGACCTCCTGCTGGGCAAAATCGCCGGCCTGCAGATCACGCAGGGCTCGGGATCTGCCGGTTCCACTGGCACCATCCGCATCCGCCAGGGGGCCTCCCTGAACGCCTCCAACGAACCCCTCATCGTCATTGACGGTATGGTGGGCGAAAGCCTCCATTCCGTGAATGCCGACGACATCGAGTCCATCAGCGTGCTCAAGGACGCGTCCTCGGCGGCCATCTACGGAGCCCGGGGTGCCAACGGCGTCATCATTGTCACCACCAAGAGCGGTCCCCAGGGCAGCAAGGCCGTTGCGCCCCGCGTCGAATACCGCGGTGACTACTCCCTGAACTACGACTACCAGAAACTAGAGGTCTATGGGGCCGATGAATTCCGGGAGGAATACATCCGCCGCGGATGGGACGCCGCCCTGCTGGGTGACGCCAACAGCGACTGGCAGAAAGCCATCACCCAGACAGCCTTCAACCACCGGCACACCGTGTCCCTCAAGGGAGCCCTCCCTCATCTCCCCTATCGCGTTTCCCTGGGCTTCCAGGACAGCAAGGGCGCTGTCAAGGGCAACAAGCAGGACATGTTCACCGCCTCCCTCAAGCTCAATCCCGTCCTGCTGGACAAGCACCTGCTGCTGAATATCGGCCTCCGGGAGACCTACAAGCACACCCCCGAATACGGCGGTTCCATCTCCGACGCCGCCATGACGGACCCCACCCGTCCCATCTACACCGACTACGGTCCCGCCACCGTCAATGGCGTGAACTATGACAAGAAGGCATTCGGGTTCAACATGTTCGGGGCCGATGCAACCGGCGGCAGCCCGATCTCCACGGACAACGAAGTCGCCGACGCCCTGTTCCCGGGCCTCGGATCCAGCAAGAACAACCGGGTGTCGGCCAATGTCCAGACCATCTACAAGTTTCACGGCCTCGAGGACCTGTCCGCCACCATTTCCTTCAACGGCCACTACTACACATCCAGATCCGACAACCTGGGCCGGGACAATACCCCCGCGACCTGGTCGGCCTCGATGGTGGCCCTCGGGAAGGGTGGCCAGGGGAAGCAGTCCTACAACACTTCCAGCAGCTACCACTACAACATTGATTATTACCTCAATTACAAGCATACCTTCGCCGGGAAACACGCCCTGGACCTCACCCTGGGCCACTCCTTCGAAGACGATTTCGGCAAGTCTTACCAATCGGCCTCCAGCTACAACGACGGTACCCCGGTAGAGAATTCCCTGGAATCCGAGAGCCAGTCCCAGCTGCGCCTGTCCTCCTGGTTCGGCCGCGTGAACTACGTCCTCCTGGACCGTTACATGCTCACCTTCACGGCCCGCGCCGACGCCTCTTCCCGTTTCGCGCCCGAGACCCGCTGGGGCTTCTTCCCCTCCGCGGCCATCGCCTGGAAACTGGACCGCGAGCCCTTCATCCGGAACCTGGGTTTCGTAGATGAATTCAAGCTGCGCGCCAGCTACGGAAAGACCGGCCAGCAGGATATCGGCACCCGCTACGCCTACCAGGCCAGCTACTACATCTCCGACGAGAACCACTCCTATCTGGACGGCGACACCTGGTATCCGGCCTACCGCCCCACCGCTTTTGACCGCACCATCCAGTGGGAGGTGACCACCACCAAGAACATCGGCCTGGACTTCGGGTTCTTCGGGAACCGCCTCAGCGGCAGCGTGGAATACTACGATCGCTGGACCGACAACCTCCTGATGAACTCGGTCATGATTCCCGCGGGCTCCAACTTCTCCAACTCCCTGGACCAGAATATCGGCCAGATGTCCTCCAAGGGTGTCGAGGTGTCGCTGAGCGTCGTCCCCGTCAATACGAAGAACGCCTACTGGATCATCGGCGCAAACTTCGCCTGGAACACCGCCCGCATCGAATCCCTCACCTCCTACGAGGATCCCGACGCATACATCACCATCGGCAATTCCAGCCGTTATATGCGCGTGCACCAGGTGGGTCACAAGCCATACACCTTCTACCTTGCGAAGCAGGTGTATGACGAGAACGGAAAACCGCTCGAGAAGTGGTACAACCCCTCTTACAACCCCGAGGATCCGGAGTCTCCCGAATTCGTGGACGACACCCCGTCCGATTCCTCGCGCTGGATGAAGGGAGAAGACCGCAGCGGCCTGGTGCCGTTCTACGGCGGCCTGAGTTCCTCGTTCCGCTACAAGAACTGGGACCTGGGACTGAACGCCCACTACGGCTTCGGCCAGTATGTTTTCTGGCAGACCCTGTACGGCGGGTGCGACAACTCCTTCTACAGCCAGTACCACAACTACCCCACCAACACGGTGAAGGGCATTGTTCCGGACTGGAAGAACGAACACTACGAATCGGACTACTGGCTTTTCAAGGGAGACTACTTCAAGATGGACAATATCGTCGTCGGCTACACCTTTGACAAGACCCGCGTCTTCCGCAGCCTGCGCCTGGCCCTGGGCCTGCAGAATGTCTTTACCATCACCAAGTACCCCGGCCTGGATCCGGAAGTGTACGGAGGCATGGATTCCTCCAGCACCCCGCGTCCGCGCATGGTCATGCTTTCCGTCAGCGCAGAGTTTTAATTGTACAGCCTTATGAAAAAGATCATATATATCCTTGCGGCCCTTATCCTGGGTGCTTCCTGCGAGAAACTGGACCTGTTCCCCCAGTCGGAAGCGGCCCTCTCCGAAAATGAGGTGTTCTCCACCTACGAAGGCTATCACGGCTTTTTCCTGAAATGTTATCTGGCCATGGTGTGCGAAAGCCAGGGCAGCGGCCATGGCGGAGACGATCTCTCCGGCTGGGATGCCGGCCGTTCCACCTTCCTCCGCGCCCTGTACTGGTCGCAGGAAGCCACTTCCGATGAAATGTACAACCGTTCCGGCTCCGGTTACGGCCTGCGGAACGCCACGGCCCTGAACTGGGAACCCGGAACGCAGTTCCCCGCCTGGCTGTATTACCGCTGCTACCTGATCATCACCTACACGAACGACCTGCTGCGTCGCACCGAAGAAAGCGTCCTCAAGGGAAACGGAGTGTACGATGACTGCAAGGCCGATGTGGCATACTGGCGTGCTGAAGCGCGCTTCATCCGGGCCTATATGTACTACATCCTCATGGACAGTTTCGGTGACGTGGGCTTCGTAGACGACAGCGTTCCCAACGGGACCTATCCCGTGCAGAAGCCCCGCAGGGAGATCTACGAGTTCATCGTCTCCGAGCTGGAGGACATCCAGGACGAACTGATTCCCGCCGGACAGCGCATCTGGGGACGCGCCAACCAGGCCTCGGCCTGGTTCCTCCTGGCCCGCACCTGCCTCGGATGCCATGTGTACGCCGGTTCCAAGGATGATTATGGCAAGGCACTCACCTACTGCAAGAAGATCCTGGAGAGCAACGCTTTCGAGCTCTCGCCCAACTACATCGAGAACTTCCTCGCAGACAACAGCTCCTCCCGGGAGATCATCTGGGGTCTCGCGACGCAGACCGACCACGTAAACGGTTCCGGAAGCACCAACTACCTGATCAAGGCCAATCTGCACGCATCCATGATCGCCGAAGGAACAGGGCTGGACTTCGGCATCACCGAACAGTGGGGCGGAAACCACTGCCTCCGCCAGAAGTTCGTGGAGAAGTTCGACGAAGCCGACCGCGACTTCCACTATGACGACAGCTGGGGCGACCGCAAGAAGGACCACCGCGCCCTCCTGTTCATGGGCCCCGAGACCGCCGGCAAGCTGGACGGTTCCAACAAGGCCCTGGTCAAAGAGCTCTACAAAGGTGACGACCCCACCACAGCCAAAGTAGAAGGGAAAGCCCCTTACGGCGCGTTGTACACCAAGTGGAGGAACGTCACCAAAGACCGCGTGGTGAAAGCCCCGACCAAGTACTCCAACGTAGGTTTCCCCGTGATGCGCCTCGCCGACGTGTACCTGATGGCCGCAGAAGCAATCCTCAGGGCCAACAACGGCATAGCCAACGCGGAAGCCCTGGGCTATGTCAATGAAGTACGAGACCGCGCCTACTGCCATGGAAAGTACCAGCAGGCCGGCAAGAACGACACCGACGGCCGGATCAGCCAGGCCGAGCTGACCTACGCCTGGCTGCTGGATGAGCGCGCCCGCGAGCTGTGGACCGAAAACTGGCGCCGCTCCGACCTCGTTCGCTTCGGCTGCTACACGAAAGGCTACAACTGGGATTTCAAAGGTTACATGCCCAATTCCACGGGCGATGTCAACGGGAAGGACGTCGATGACAAGTACAATGTCTTCCCCATCCCGCAGGATGATGTTCGCTACAATCCCAATATCAAGCAGAACCCCGACTACGAATAATTGCGAAACGCCCCGGACCCCTTTCGCATCCGGGGCATTTTTCTTATCTTTGCAGTATGAGTAAGAGGGCTGATATATATTTGACTATCCTGCTGTTCGCCTTCCTGCATGCGACTGCGTCCCTGCTGGCCCTCGTCTTCAATTTCAACGTCCTCCTGATCTTGACGATGCTCACCATGCTCATGTCCGTCTTCCTGTCCATGCGGCAGCAGTCGGGGATGGTCTTCATGGTGGTGGCCCTGATCGCCATCAACTTCCTGGGTTTGTGGATCGGGCAATGGATAGGTGTCCAGGTTCGCCGCTACATCATTACGGCCACCATCCCGGACCGGCATTACATCGCCGGTCCGCTTTCCACTTTCCTGACGACCCTCATCGTCGGCTTCATCCAGGTCGCCTGCGCCAGGCTGGTAGAACGCATCCGGCACGGGCAACCCGCCCGTTTCCAGGACAATCCCCTGCCGCTGATCCTCGCCTTTTCGGCCGTCCTCATCGTCCGGATGGTGATGGTCCTGCATTCGTCCTCGTCCTTTTTCAAGGGGAACGCCATCTTGAACGTCACCCTCATCTTCGCCTGCAGCATGGCGGTGATCGTGTGGATGGCCTACTATGTAAACCGGGCGCGCCGCGATGTCATCCGGGAAAAAAGCAAACGCCACAAAGCCCAGTACAGCTACGACCGGCTCAAACAGCAGATTGAGCCGCACTTCCTGTTCAACAGCCTGAACACCCTCGGGTGCATCGTCGACTCCGGGAACAAGTCGGAGGCGATGCGATTCATCCACGACCTCTCCTCCATATACCGCTATCTGTTGGAGAATGAAGACGAACCGGTCGTGTACCTGTCCGATGAAATGGACTTCGTCAAGCAGTACATCGCCCTCATGCGGAACCGATTCCCGGAAGGTCTGATCGTCAAGGTAAACGTCGCCGACGGGGACCATGCCCGCTATGTAGTTCCCTGCTCGCTCCAGTTGCTGGTAGAGAACGCCATGAAGCACAACGCCGTCTCGACCGAAAACCCCCTGGTCCTTGAAATCTCAACAGAAGACGGCTACCTGGTCGTATCCAACAACCGCAATCCCAAAATCACATCACAGCCTTCCACCGGAAACGGGCTCAAATACATCCGGAACCGGTACCGCGACGCCGTGGGGACGGATGTGATCATTCAAGAAACACCGGAACGTTATACGGTAAAACTCCCTTTGCTCTAGATGAATGCGCTGATCATAGAAGACGAAAAGCCGGCCCGGGAGGTACTCCTCCGCGCGCTGAAGAGGACCTGCCCGGACGTCCAGGTTATCGCCGCCGTGGGGTCGGTACGGGAAAGCGTATCCTGGCTGGAAACACCCGGCCATGAGGTGGACCTCATCTTCATGGACGTGGAACTGGAAGACGGCAGCAGTTTCGAAATCTTCCGCCAGACGAAGGTGACAGCCAAGGTCATCATGACCACGGCCTTTGACAAATATGCCCTGAAGGCTTTCGAGGCCGGCAGCGTAGACTATCTCCTCAAGCCCTACGAAGACCAGGCTCTCGTCCGGGCTGTCAGCCGCTGCCGGGCGTCTTCCCAGGAGATGAACCTCGCCTCCATCCGCATGGCCATGCGCATCCTCGCCAAGAGCCAGTCAAACCAGTACCGGAAACGGGTCATCGTGCGCCTGGGCCGCCAGATCATCCCCGTCACAATCAGCGAGATCGCCTATTTCTTTGCTGAAGGAAAGACGCACTACATCGTCATGGACAGTGGCTCCCGCTACATATTCGACGAGCCCATCGAAGAGTTGATGGCCGAACTGGACGAAGACCTGTTCTTCCGTATTTCCCGCAATTATTACATTTCCTTTCACAGCATCCGGGGTATCGAGAAACGTCCGGACGGGAGGCTGGACATCCAGGTCGAGCCTTCCACCGGAGAGCCCCTCCAGGTATCCCGCCAGCGCGTGAAAGCCTTTTTAGATTGGATATCATAACATGCTTAAACGAACCGCACTCCTCCTTATCACCGCTTTTCTTACGGTCTCCCTCCTGGCCCAGCCCCAGGCGAAATACGTCTTCTACTTCATCGGCGACGGCATGGGCGTGAACCAGGTCATCGGCACCGAGCAGTACAACCGGGCCACCGGGAAAGGCCCGGCCGAGATCAACTTCAACCACTTCCCCGTGCGGGTGTTTATCACCACCGTGTCGGACAATTCCCTGGTGACGGATTCCGCCGCCGCGGGAACGGCCCTCGCCACGGGCGTGAAGACCTACAATGACGCCGTGGGCGTTGATCCCGACGGAAAGCCGGTCACGTCGGTCACCGAGTGGGCCCATGCGGCCGGCCGTGGGACGGGCATCGCCACTACCGTGGGCGTGAACCACGCCACGCCGGCGGCGTTTTCTGCGCACACCGCGCGCCGGGGCAATTATGACGACATCGCCCTGCAGCAGATCAAGGCCCCTGTCGATTTCCTCGCCGGCGGCGGCTTCATCACGCGCCGCAGTTCGGGCCACGACGCCGCGTTCTATGAGCAGGAGGCGGTCCGCGCGGGCATTTCCCTGTTCCGGGGACCCGGTTTCACGGGCGTTTCCGCGACCGACGGCCGCGTCCTGTGCCTGAGCGGCACGCCGCAGAACGACCTCCCGTACGCCATTGACCGCAAGGAAGGCGACACGGCCCTGTCCGATTTTGTGAAAGCCGGCATCGGCTACCTGGAGACGCATTTCTGCGAAGAAGGCTTCTTCTTCATGATCGAGGGCGGAAAGATTGATTATGGCGGTCACGGGAACGACGCCGCCGCCTGTTTTCAGGAGGTGACGGACATGGCTGAATCCGTGGACCTCGCCCTCTCCTTCCTGGAGCGTCATCCCGGGGAGACCCTAATCCTGGTGACGGCCGACCACGAGACCGGCGGTCTGATGCTGGGCGCCGGCGAGTACAAGATGAACCCGGAGCGGCTCGCGTGGCAGGATGGCTCGGCCACCGTCCTGACCGACCTATTCCGCGACGCCTTCTTCCCCGACGAGAAAGCCTACAAAGCTCCTACCTGGGAGGCTGTAAAGGCATTTTTCGCCCAGCATTTGGGCCTATGGGAGCATGTGGACGTACCGGCCGAAGCAGAGGCCTCCCTCCGGGAAGTCTACATCCAGACCTTCGGAGAGAACGGCGACCGTCACCTCGGGAAAGCCAACCTGTATTCCGTGAACGCCAAACTCGTGGATGAGGCCATCCGCATCGTTGACAACGCCGCCGGATTCCGCTTCAGCTTCGGATCCCACTCCGGTTCTCCGGTGGGCCTCTACGTCACGGGCGCGGGAAGCGAAGCTTTCACGGCCGTGAAAGACAATGCCGAGATCGCTCCCCTGATTGCCAAAGTAGCCGGTTATTGATGCGGAGGAACCGACGGGGGATCCCGTTTTTGTTAATGCACTAATATTAAATAGCTTACGCAATTACCTCCGGGTGAATTCGCCCGGAGGTAATTTTATAGACAGCTCATTATCAAGCGCTTAACAAAAACACCCAGAGACGATTTGTTCAAGCCTTCCCGAAAGGCTTTCGCTCTTTGTTTTAATGTCTCAGGTCTGCAAAAAAAGCCTGAACTGCGACCCAGTGCATACATCGGTAGCCGTGGCGCTTATCACACTGACAATCAGCGCATTAGAGTAACTGACGGGTATGAATAGCATACCCGTCAGTTACTCTAACCGTTTAGTATTCAACTATTTAAGCGCAACGAATCGCCGTTTTAAAGCTTCCCGTATTCGTTGTCAGCTACTTTTTCCAACCACTCGTTGGAGGCACCTTCCTGCACGTCTTTGTGATATGTAAGGTGCTGGAACCATGAGTCTTTGGCTGCACCGTGCCAGTGCTTGACTTCTGCCGGAACGGCGATGACTGTGCCGGGAGTCATTTCAACCGCATCCTTCCCCCATTCCTGGTACCAGCCACGTCCGGCGACACAGATCAGCACCTGCACCTGTCCATGATGGATGTGCCAGTTGTTGCGGCAGCCGGGTTCGAACGTTACATTCATTACGCCTCCGCCGACGTCGGCCAGATAGCTCCTGCCACTGAAAAATGCGCCGTAGGGGTTTGGTTCTCCCTTGGGCCACTTGCTGCGGAGCGTATAAGCCTGGACATCGAGCCAGGCGGAAAGTTCATCCACCAGAGACTGGCTGTTGCCCATATTAACGGCTCCCTGTTTGTGGGCTGCAAGCTGCGGAGTAACACCTTCCAGACCGCTCAGTGCAGCTACGGTGACAATCTCGCGATCGGCGGCAGAGAGCTGGTCACCGGCGAAGATGTCCCCAAAGAGATGTGATTTCAGATAGTAGTCGTCCTGGGGACAGAATCCGTAATTGAAAGGCCTTCCTGAGAGCTGTGTCTGATTCTTTACCCCAAGCTCGTAGGCTTTACGGGCATCGTCCCATTCGGCAGGACGTGTCCAGGGCTTGCCTTCCTGCCAATTGGGCTGTCTGTTCTCCAAAACCTTACTCAGCACTCCCAGTGCATTCAGCGAACGCGGAAAACCAGTGTATGCATAGAGCTGCGAGAACGCCTCCTTGAGTTCGTTGATGGTAACTCCGTTGTCAAGAGCAGTGCGCACAGCGGGCTGAAGACGGTCCAAATCACCTTGTGCCATAAGGCAGGCACACGCTGCCAATCCTTTCTGACGCTCCGTCAGCGTCTGGCCTTTAACCATTGTCATAGTCAATATTTACTCACTAATAAACTTCGAATCGTTATCGGTCAAGTCTTCATCGGCCCGGTAATAGCGCTCCGCTCTCATGGTGAGATCGTATTTTTCCCGAAGTGACGATATGGTTTTCATCATGGGAGTGGCATGGTGGGCGTCCAGGGCTTTCTGGCTGGCCCAGCTGTCAATGAGCAGCACGGTTTCCGGGTTATCCTTCGAAAAGAAGTAATCATACCTCAGATTCCCCTTCTCCGCCCTGATTGCATCGGCCGTACCGCTGGATTCCATCTCTTCGACGAACTTCCTTGCATTACCGTTTTCACCGGTATAATACAGGTTCATCGTGATGGGCTTATCTGTGCAACTCATCATCATAAGTACTGTCAGCAAAACAATGAATACTTTTCTCATCATAACGAAAGCGTTACAGTTATCTTTCCCTGACCAGCCTTCAAGAAGACTTTCAATTCGTCCAAAGTACCATATTCCATTTTTCCTATACGGGTATAACTCCAGGAATTAGTACCATAGAACAAAACGATTTGATTGCCGCTATAAAGAATCACATCGCCGGGCCCGGTAGTAATCTGAGTGTCACTTGCAGGAAGGGAAAACCCTAAATTACCAACTTTCTCGAATCCGCCGTAATCGTTTGCTTCGTATGATACGGGAGCCTTGCGAAGCACTTTCACAAGCTCCTTTGTCGCGTTGTTATCCTCGATGGAAACCGTAAGGCTACTGCCTCCGATACTGATTTTAATATGGTCAGGCATGGACGATTGATTGTTAAACGGAGTAATCCAAGACTTAATGAGATCTACTTGTTTGCTGCGGTTGGAGTTATTGATCCAAAGACTCTCCTCCACGAATTTACCCTCCGGAATCAGCCTTTTGGCATCGGCCACCACAGAAGAAATGCCGCTGGAATAGCTTGATACTATAAGGCCGATTGTCTTCCCCGCCATCTTGCTTCCTTCCTGGAACAGATAGCTCTGCATTGGGGCGGCCATATTGCTCCACCAAAGGGGCGTGACGATGATTACAGTGTCATAGTCGGCAACGTTACGGTTTACCGGCTTTATTGCAGGATAACTGTTCGCATCATTCGGCTTCTCCCTGATAGCAGCAATGAGCGAACTGCCTATGGCATAATTGTTTGCCGCATAATCCAAGCCTTCTTCGGCAGGCTGGATTTCCAGCACTTCTGCATCTATATTGGCAGTGAGTGATGCCACAATGGACCTGCAGTCGCCGCTGAAAGAGTAATAGACGATGAGGGTTTTGCCGGCGTCTTCTACCTGCTCCTTCTGCTCCTTCTGCTCATTGTCCGGAGCCGGAGTCACTGCTTCCGGAGTTTTCTCACAGGAATAAAGAAAAGGAGAAAACAGCGTTATCAAACTGATAGCTAATGTGCGTATCATATTATTTCAGATTATCTTTAAAGAAAGATTCTATCTTGTCGTAAGGGATAACTCCTGCAACGTCGTCGTAAAGGTCGGTATGGACGGCGCCGGGGATAATCATCAGTTCCTTGTTGTCCCCTTTGAGCTTGGCAAAGGCGCCCTCGCTGAAATAGCGGCTGTGGGCCTTTTCGCCATGGATAAGGAGCACCGGAGTCTTGATTTCCCCGGCCATGTCCAGAAGAGGCTGATTAAGGAAAGAAATAGTGCCGATGATGTTCCAGCCATCCGTAGAGTTGCCGCTGCGGGGATGGAAACCACGCTCTGTCTTGTAATATGCGTGATAATCTTTGACAAACCAGGGGGCGTCCTCAGGAAGCGGATCCACAACCCCGCCTGCACGCTTGTAACTGCCTGTGCGGTAGTCCTCTGTACGCTGGGCGGCCCAGGCCTTGCGCTGTGCATCACGGGCCTCTTCGCTGTCGGTGCTGCCGAAATAGCCTTCACGCGCAACGCGGGACATATCGTACATGGTGGAAGCTACGGTTGCCTTAATACGGGGATCCAATGCTGCAGCATTGATTGCCATACCTCCGAAACCGCAGATACCAATTATGCCGATACGCTCAGCGTCTACCAGCTCACAAGTGCTCAGGAAGTCCACGGCAGCACAGAAATCTTCCGTGTTGATGTCCGGAGACGCCATTCTGCGAGGCTCTCCGCCGCTTTCACCGGTAAATGAAGGGTCGAAGGCAATGGTAACGAAGCCTCTTTCTGCCATGTGCTGTGCATAGAGACCGCTGGACTGCTCCTTCACGGCACCGAAGGGACCGCTGACGGCAATGGCCGGCAGTTTCCCTTCTGCACCCTTGGGAACATACATATCGGCAGCGAGTTCGATGCCATAGCGATTGTGAAAGGATACCTTGCAGTGGTTTACCAGCTCGGATTTAGGGAATGTCTTGTCCCATTCCTGTGTGAGATTCAATGTGCTCATAGTATTGTTTTGTTTGCAGCCAAGCAGCAACATTGCCGCTAAAGTCATAGTTACGGTTTTATTCATGATGCAAAGGTAAGACGGCTCTGCAAAAAATTTGTACATATATTCGCTGATTATATACCAAATTCGCAGATTTTGCTATCTTTGCAATGCTATGAAGAAGATACTTAATGTAGATAATCCCAATGTATATGCAGAGTACGTTGGCGCACCCGTGCTGCATCCGCAACTGGCGCTGATAAGCTACGACGAGGTCTCCCCTTTCCGTCATAGCCTGAACAATTACGGCGTATATGGCCTTTTCATTCAGCAGCAATTCCCTAAATACCTTTCCTACGGCACCAAATCCATCATTGTCGGGGACCGTTCCATCATAGCGGTTGCCCCCGGGCAGATAGGCGGCGCCGAGGACAACGGAACATCGATTTATATAAACGGATGGGCTCTGCTTTGGTCACCGGAGCTACTGCGGCCAGACTACCAGTTTTTCTCCTACTTCGAAACCGACTGGCTTCGCATGGAACCTCAAGAATGGGAGCGCATCACTTCTCTCCTTGCCATAATGCGGAAGGAGATGCAGGAGAACGAGGATTCACCTGCGCTAAGACACATCCTCACCAGTTACCTTCAACTGATTCTGGACTATTGCCAGCGCATTTATTTACGTCAGCTAACACAGAAGGAAAGCAGCGAAAGCGACATCCTCAAGCGCTTCCACCACCTTCTGGTTGATTATTTCTCCAAGGGTATTCAGCACGAAAAGGGCCTCCCTACAGTTTCCTACTGCGCTTCAGAACTCGCCTATTCTGCCCGATACTTCGGCGACCTGATTCACCAGGCAACCGGCGGGACTGCAATCGGCTATATCCACAACTTCGTTATAGACCAGGCTAAATCTCTCCTGATGAAGGGGCTCACCGTTGGCGAAGTGGCCAATCTCCTTGGCTTTGAGTATCCCCACCATTTCAGCCGCCTTTTCAAGAAGATGACGGGAATGACGCCGACGGATTACCTGCAATAAATGGAAGCGATCCGTGGGTGGTTTATTCACCGGCGGTCCAAGTGGTTTCCGTCAGCATCACGCCCGACTCATCCACCGGCGAAAGGTGGTAACGTACCACCTTTAAAAGTGGTATGCCCTTATGCTGAAGGGATAATGAACACATCCCACTGACCGTCCTTCTCGCGTCTTGCGATGAAACCCTTGTCGGTCATTGACTTCAGGTGCTTCTGGATAGCGGAGGTGTTGATTCCGATGGTTTTGGCCAGGGCCGCGATGGTTATTCCGGGTTCTGTCATCAGCACATTCAGGATGCGGCCGGAGTTCTGGCTGCGGAACGCGATGCGCTGGCCATCGTACCACCAGACGTTCGGATCCCGGGTCTGGATGAAATCAATATCGTTCTGGACCTCTTCCATCACCATCTTCTTGAACCAGTTCACGAACTTGCGGGCTTCCCGCAGGCTGGCGTGTGAGCCATCGCTGGGTACCGGTCCCACCACCAGGTCAGCTTGGTGCAGCGCTTCAAGATAGTCCTTCTTCTTCCGGCTGCGCACAACCACCATAGGATAATCGTGGCGCGCCAGGATGAAATTGACCAATAGCCGCGCGATACGCCCGTTACCGTCCTCGAAAGGATGGATCCGGATATACCGGTAGTGGAAAAGCGCTGCAAGCTCCACAGGATTATACTCTCCGGAGGCCTCAGCCTCGTTGTACCAATCCACGAGGTCCGTCATCAGCGCAGTGGTCTCCTCCGGTGCTGCGTACTCGAAACGGTCACCATATCGAGTGATCACACTGTTAGGACGTGTCTTGTAGCAGCCGGCGTGAATGACATAACTCGTCACCGTTCCATCAGGAAGAGTCCGGTAAACGGTATAGTCCTCCCGGAGCAGCGTCTGGTGCAGCTGACGGATGAAGGTCTGCGTGAGGGGTGTATTCTTCAGCGTGGATTGCTCCTTCATCATCAGAAGTCCCACATTGCTGGCCTTCATTTCTTCGAAGTCCTTCATCTCGGCCTCGCCCACCACCTTGCCAAATAGCAGCAGAAGCTCCGTCTGGCCATAGGTCAGCGTGTTCCCTTCGATATGGTTGCTGTTGTAGTTGAACTCAACGGTAAACTTACGGCTCAAACGGTCTCTGTCCCTTTCCGACAGAGGTTGCAAAGCTCGCCAGGCCTCGTATGTCTCTTCCCAATTCATACTCGATATTTTTTACAAATATAGCAAAAAGGTGGTAACATACCACCATTTAAAGAATTATTGTGCAAAATATCCCCGAAAGCCCCTATCTTTGCAGAGAATCCAACAACCAACCGATAGATTTCCCAGGATCTCCGTGACGCCATCGGTACCCAACGTGCTACTCTCCCCCATCCTCCGGCCGAATCGAGGTCTCCGATTCCGAAATATTGTCCCAAATTACCGCACTTTTCATAAGTGGCGGGTCGATGATTCTGGCGATCTTTGCATCAGAAAAAGACCGTCACGATGAGAACCATTATTATCAAGTCATTATTGTTGTCCAGCCTGCTCTTGGCCGGACTGTCTGCCAATGCCCAGGGGCCCTTCCCGATATTCAACAACCGGACGCACAGCGCCGAGGCGCAGCCGTTTGCCGACCTTTCCCAGCGGATCTGGGATCTGATGGCCGCCAAGGATGCCGATGCGTTAAAGGATATCTTCCATCCCAATGCCATGTTCGTCCACATGGGCGGGTACTGGGACTGCCCCCAGGAGCTCGCTACCATCGGCGGTGGCTTCATCCACTACAAGCACGCGGAAGTCTATGGCGTGGATGTCAAGCAGATCAATGCCGACAACTGGGCCGTGTACAGCACCATCAAGCTGGATGCGGCACTGGGCGGAGGTGACAATATCGTCACAACGCCGTTTTTCGTAACCCAGACCTTTACCCGGGAAGACGGGAAATGGTGGCTCACCGCCATGGTCTTTACCACCCGCACCTCCGGCCCCGGCATCGCTCCCCGTACCCACGCCGCAATCCCAAGGTAACCCTGGCCGATATCATCCAATCCAACAGACAATAATGAAGAGAATCCTGCCTTTGCTGACCGCGCTCCTATTTGCTGCTTGCGGGTCCAATACCAGCACGACTGTATCCAAAGAAGAATTGACCTTCCCCTTCGGGAATCAGCTCCCCTCACCTCCCTTCACTGGAGAAGCCTATCTCCTGCCGATGATTCAGCCGGATACGGTGTTCAACTATCCGGCAACCAACAATATCACTTTCGCTCCAGGCGCTCATAGTACCTGGCATCGGCACGGCGGGATGGTCGTCCTCGTCACGGGCGGCGTCGGCCTCTATCAGGAGGAGGGCAAGCCTGCGCAGATCCTCCGCAAAGGCGATGTCCTGCAGATTCCCGCCGGTGTGCGTCACTGGCACGGCGCCACCAAGGATAATTGGTTTTCGCAGATTGTCATTTATGATGCAACATGGAGGTCAGAGAGCCTGGTTGATGAAGACAACACACTCTCGGATGAGGACTATGACAAAGTTGAACTGATGGAATATGCCCATACGCCTGGTCTTGACGGCATGATGTTCGCCGCTCCGGAGGAAACCATATCGTTGCCCACTTTCAATGGCCCCATCCATCTGGCGAACACACTGGACGCGCCCAATGTTGCAGGCAGCCCGGGCCTCCACAACGTGGTCTTCGAGCCCGGCGTGTACAATGCCTGGCATACGCACGCAGGCGGACAGGTGCTCATCGTCACGGACGGCATCGGCTATCACCAGATTGAAGGACAGCCGGTAGAGGTCCTCCGTCCCGGAGATGTGGCGATGTGCCCTCCCGGCGTCAAGCACTGGCACGGCGCTGCTCCCGGCAGTCGCTTTGCCCATCTGGCCGCAAACACCAATCCGAACAAACCCGGTGTGGAATGGTTCGATCTCCTACCTGAAGAAGAATACAACAAATTACCCAAAGAATAATGAAAAAAGCACTCGTACTCCTTGCAGCCGCAATTGCCTTTGCCGCCTGCTGCAACAATACCCCAAAAGGCATTGTCATTGAAAAACAAGGCGTTTTCTCTTCCGGCGGAACCGTTACGGCTCCCATCCCCGGAGACTATAATCCGGCGCAGAACTGGATGGATGCCACCCGTGCGGGCACTACTTCCCACGTGGACCACGCCAACACCTTCTATCAGATTCCGGAGGGCGGTAACGGCAACCCTATCGTTTTCCTGCACGGCTACGGCCAGACCCGCACCGGCTGGCAGTTTACACCGGACGGCCGCGAAGGCTGGAGCGACCTCTTCCTTCGCAAGGGCTACGGCGTATTCCTGGTGGACCAGCCTCGCCGCGGTGCCGCCGGTGCCACGGAATTCATCGTCAACGATCCCGGCGATGTGGACGGCGACAAGTTCAAGGTGGGTGAACAGGCCTGGTACACGCACTTTCGCATCGGCCGTGTGGCTCCGGAGCGCTACGAAGGTTCCCAGTTCCCGGAAGGGGCCGATGCCCAAACACAGTTCTTCTGCCAGATGACGCCCAACACCGGCAACTACGATGAAGCCCTCTTCGGTAAAGCACTCAGTGCTGTTCTCTCCGATGTCAAAGCCCTCACCGGCAAGAAGAGCATCTACCTCACCCACTCCCAAGGCGGCCGCGTAGGCTGGGCGACGGATACTGAGAATGTCGCTGCCATCATTGCCGTGGAGCCAGGCTTCGGTCCATTCCCTGGATCTCCTGAGTACCAGAAGTTTCTGGATGCCAAGGTGCCCATGCTCTTCCTTTTCGGTGATTACATCCTGAACGGTCCCGAAGACATCCAGTCCACCGGCTTCTGGCAGTCCGTCCTTGCTCAGTGCCGCGACTTCGCCGAGCATTACAATGCCGACGGCGGAAACGCCAAGGTGGTCTATCTCCCCGACGAAGGCATCACCGGCAACAGCCACTTCATGTTCCAGGAAAAGAACAATGACGTGATTGCCGATTATATCGAGGGCTGGCTGATAACTATCAATTTATGAAGAAGTATTTGATCCTTGCAGCGGCGGCTATGCTGAGTCTTACCGCCTACGCCCAAAACAACAAGAAAGTGAACGAGAACAAAACCCTGATTGCCTGGTTCAGCTGGAGCGGCAACACTGAGGCCGTGGTAAACCATATTGCCGAAGTTACCGGCGCCGATACTTTCCGCATTGAGCGGGAAAAGCCCTATCCGGCAGAATACGACCCTTGCACCGTGGATGCGAAAAATGAGGTCGACAACCATGTTTTCCCTGCCATCAAAGGCCTTCCGGAGAACTTTGAGCAGTACAAAACCGTCATCGTCGCCGTCCCTGTATGGTGGTACACCGCCCCGATGCCAGTGCACACCTTCCTGGAAAAGTCCGGCCTGGACTGGTCCGGCAAGACAGTAATCCCGCTCTGCACGGCCTACACGGCAGAATACAACACCCTCAAGGACATCGTGAAGGCCACGCCCGATGCCGAGCACCTGGAAGGTCTTGCCGTCATCACCACCAAGATGAACGGCGAAGACATCGAAAAGAAGTTCCCGCAGGTTGATGCCTGGCTGAAGAAGTTGAACCTATAGCAGAACCTGACAACCTCAAAAGAAGGGACGGTACTCGGAAGCGAGTATCGTCCTTTCTTTTGTTATACATTCAACGGGGGAAAGTCGCCACGCACTTGCCGGAAAATCACTATATTTGCTACAATGACAAACGAGATTATCATCCGGAACTCCCTGGAAGGAATTGGGGAAGGCGAGGTGGCGCTGCACCTTGCGCATATCCTGTGCCTGGGTGGAAGTTGTGAAATCAATTACAATGGCACGCCTTTCACCATCAGGGAACATGACTGCACCATCATCCGCGCCACGCAGTTGGTGGGCGATATCCAATGTTCGGCCGATTTCCGGGTGGAAGTAATTTACATCGACCCTGTCTTTATCGAGAAAGCCACGCCCAACAACAATTACGGTATGCGGGGCTCCCTGTCTCTGGCTCAGAACCCGGTTATGCACCTCACGGAAGAGGAATTCGAGCGGTGTCGGCGTGACTTTGAAGAAGTGGGCCGCCGCCGGCTGATGGTCTGGCACCATTTCCATGACGACCTGATGCTGAGCACGGTGCAGACGCTAATCCTGGATTTTTTCGATTTCCACGCCCGCATCGACGGAGACACTTCTGAAATCCAATCTCAGGCCGCTTTGACCATGTCCCGTTTCATCGCCATGCTGGAGCGAGGCGACTATCGGCAGAACCGGGAGGTAACCTACTATGCTTCCGAACTTTGCATTGCTCCGAAGTACCTTTCCGAAATCAGCAAGTCCGTTACGGGCAATTCGGCCAACTGGTGGATCAACCGGTTCACAGTCCTGGATATTTCCCGCCAATTGAGAGATAGGAGCCTCAGTTTCGTGGACATTTCCGAAATGTTCAACTTCTCCTCACCGGCCTATTTCAGCCGTTACGTCCAACGGTACCTGGGCGAGTCTCCTTCCGAATATCGGGGGTAGAAGAGACCGATAAATTCGAATTAGCCGCCCTTTCATTCTGAGCGCTTTTTGGTTCCCGGGTGCTCCTACCGGTCCACTCAAGTGACAGAGTATAAGCATTTTTGGCCCTTTTTGCTCCTACCGGTCCATAAAATTTGCAGGGTAAGAACACGGGGCCGAGCAATTCGAATTTACTTGTCAGTAGGGACTCTTTTTACTTGCCCGAACAGCCATTCTAAAACAGGAGTAAAAGTATAGGCTACAGGGAAGGTTCCCATATGCGCGGCGGCAGCACCGGGACCCAGCGGCTGCTCTCCCGGGCGGCCACCCATAGGTTTGTCGCCATTCCCTCCTTCAGGACTGGGACCGCTGCCGAAAACGCCACCATTGCCGGGTTTGAAGTTGGGCTTCCACTCCGGAAGGGTGCCGAATGTACCAGGCTAAACGTTCTTCCCCAGTTCAAACGCCTCCTGAAGTTTGGGGTTTCCGCTGATTTCCCGTGCATCATTGACACCGCCGCAGAAAAGATGGGCTTTGAGCGTCGATTTTTCATAACAGTCGATCCATCCCTGAAGCCCGCTCTCGGCGCGCTTAGGCGTATTCCCCTCGCTTTCGGCGGCCGTGGTTAGCAGATAGATGTCGCGGAAACGGTAGTCCTTGGGATACATCGCGTTCATCCGGTCGATGAGGGTCTTCATCTGGCCGCTCATCTCATAGTAATAGATGGGTGTCGCCCAGCAGACGACATCGGCATTCAGGACACTGCCCATGATAGCCGGAACATCATCCTTGAATACACAAGCGCCGGTTTTCTGGCAGGACAGGCAGCCGATGCAGAACTTGATTTCCTTCCCTTTCAGGGAGATGAGTTCAACCTCGTTTCCAGCGCTTTTCGCACCTTCGGCGAACTGCTCCGCCAGGGCATGGCTGTTGGAACCCGGACGGAGACTGGTGGATATGACAACAACTTTTTTCATCAGATCTGGCTATTGGCTTTAATCAAGTCTGCCAAGCTCACGTTCGGGTTGCGGTAGCGGGCATTCCGGTTCGGTTCCTCCGGCTCCGGAGGGGTCGGGATGATGGAGATGGCCTTCTGCGGGCAGTTGTGGACGCAGGCGAGGCAGTTTTCGCAATCGCCTTCGGCGACGGAATGGCCGTCGACCACCTTCCAGGAGCCGTGCGGGCAGACCGACGTGCAAACGCCGCAGCCGATGCAGGCATCGGTGGAGAAGACGATCTTTTCGGAACGGGTGACCGTCGGCCGCGTGCGGTCACGTCCGGAGGAACGGTAATACCCTTCGCAGATCATCCTATCCATCTCGGTGACCGGCAAGATGTAATTTTCGCGCTTGTCGATGGCCGCGAGAACGGCGGCGATCTTCTCGGGAATCAGCCGATTCTTCGGGTCCGCCTTCTCCCTCTCCGCATCAAAATACGGCAGGTAGGTATCGACCATCTGGATCGTATTGATGTAATTCATCTGGAAACCGTTCTCCTTGGCCAGGTATTATATTTGTCAAATCTCCAGAGACTCACACACATGAACAGGAATTTACACCTTTTAATTCTTCTCTCCGAAAGGATTCAAATCCACGTACTGTCCTGAGGTTCGGTCATAGTGGCAAATGCCACCTCTCTGTTCTCTTTGAGAAAATCCAGTGCTTCTTTCATGGCTCAGTTGAAATCTCCTCGAGGAATATACTTGGCAACCTGGTATCTACCAGATAAAAGGAATTACTTTATGTTTAACCTTCTGATTCTCCCGGCCACCTCTTCCGGGCGGCCTACTAGAAGCTGCCCATGGTTCATTCCTGGGAACACCTCAACGTGAATATCGGGGTGAAGGGCACACAGATGCCTGGCCTGAGGCTTTGCTACAAAAGCTTCTTTGGTGCCGTACCAGAAGTGGATATCGGCCCCTTGAATTGACTCCAATTTATGAGTATAGACATCCCTGTATCCGTCACGCACAGCCTTTCCCTTACCGTAGGGCCATACTTTCCGGCACTCATCCAGCAGCACATCGAAGTAATGGGAATGGAACACCCACCGCCAGAAGCCGGTCCAGTGGTAACAGGTCCAGACATTAAGGCTCTGATAGTAGCGAAGGGGATCCACCAGCCATTTGGGGAGTGGCAGTAAGGGTGCCGCGTCCATAATGGCGTGATCGATGACAATCTCACGGCGCTCAAGCACACGTGAAAGAATCTTTCCGCCCAGCGACAAACCATAAGCACAATCCAAGTGGCCTCCCAGGTTCTCCTGAACGTATTCAATAACCTGCCCTGCCTGGTCGTCAACGGAAGTAAAGGCCGATTCCTTTCCCAACAGGAAGCCGTCAATTCCGGCGGCAACGATATGGAACTGGTCTTTCAGGATATCAATCAGCGGGAGGAATATCTCATATGATACCCCCAGCCCGGGTATCAGGAGCAGACCGGGATTCGCTTTGTCTCCGTAGGTATTGAAAATCATTTCTTCAAAGTTATAAATCGGCCTGTACGCTTTTTATATTCAAGGTATTCTTCCCCGAAATCGGCCTCCAGGCGCTTCTCTTCAGAGCGCACCTGCAGCATCATCAAGCCAGCCACGGCGGCAAAAACCAGAAGCGCCCACCAGTTCCAAAGGGCAACGACAATGCCGGCATAATAAAGATAGGTTCCTGACAGCATAGGATTCCTTGACAGCTTATAGGGCCCGTCCGTCATCAGGTGCCTGGTCCTCGGTGCCACCTCGTGTCCCATCGCATCGAAAGGATTGCCTTTCCCGACGCGTTTCATATAAACGATACTCCACACGCTGAGCAAGAGCCCGGCAAGGGCAATCAGGGCCGATAAATACAGCCGCCCCACGGGAATGTCCGCAAGTGCAGGCATCCCGGAAACCAGCCACATCAATGCCGGAATTCCAGCAATAAAAATGGCAAAGCCAAGAAAGTATCCAAGAACCTGTTTCATCTTAACTAGATTGAATGACTATCAAAGTTCCGTTTCCATTTTGGGCAATTTACCTGTTTTCAATAAAGCCGGTGACCAATTTAAAGACGGGTTCATAGCTGTCCCAGCGGACAGTCTTGCTATTGTCGGCCGGGGTGTGATAATGCGGGAAAGCATTTCCATTCTCGTTTTCCAGGAAGATGCAGGGAACCCCGCGGACGGCAAAGGGATAGTGGTCGCTGTTGGCGGCCAGGGCTCCTCGGTTGAGCGCCTTAAAAAGGTGCTGCTCCCGGTTCACCTTTTCGAACCAGGGATACTGGGGCATGCCGGCATCGCTCACCTCACAGTACAGGACCGGATTGTCGTCTCCGATCATATCAATATTGAAAAGGTACTTGATCTGACTCAGCGGCACAACGGGATGCTCCGCAAAGTAAGTAGAGCCCCTCAGGTTGGCATCCTCTCCGGAAAAAGCCACGAAATACATATCGAATTCGGGCCGATTCCTGGCATAGTGCTCTGCCAAGGTTACAACGGCTGCCGTACCGGAAGCGTTGTCATTGGCTCCGGGATAGTACACTTTTCGGCCCAGATTGCCCAAATGGTCATAATGTGCCGTAAAGACGTAACAGGAGTCGTGTCTGCGCCCCTCTACTTTGGCTATTACGTTAAAGAGCTCATAATCATTGAGAAACTCATTTTCAACGTTTACCTTTACGCTCTTCACGTTCTCTATTGCCTCCGGCGTTACCCAGATGATGGGCTTGTCCACCACTTTCTCTCCGTAAGCCTTGAAGAATTTGATGGGAGCCGCCCAGGTCAGCAGAAGGCCGGCGTTGGGGCACTCGCCTGCTTTCTGAAGCTTTGAAAACACTTCGCGATGCTTGTAGGTAAACCAGAAATCGCAGCACACCAGGCAGCCGGCGTTCTCCGGTCTGGCCAAATCGGCCAGCAGTGCATCCCGGTCGAAGTTTAGCGTATCTACATGATACACAGGGAATTCTCCTTTGACGCCAGGCGAATACTCCCGCATGGAGAAATCCACCCCCGCGCGGAGTTTTTTCCCATCGGCCCACATTTCCATGGCGCCGGGAAAAGTATTGATGTCGATGGTAAAGGGCTGGAGCGTCACTTCATCTACTCCGGCTTTCCGGTATTCCTTTTCCAGATATCTTCCAGCCTTGTTGGCGCCGCCGCGGGCATAACCGCGCCCCTGGTACCTGGAACTGCTGAGCTCTTTGACTACCCGCTTGAAATGCGGCAGGTCCTGCGCATTCAGTTCAAGGGCAGCCAATGAAAGAAGGATAACAAGTAGCTTTTTCATACGTTATTCAATTACATATGTTCCCTTTACATATATTTACGTTTGCAAAGTTAGTGTATCTGACGTTCTGAAAAAAATCTTATCTGATGGGACATGGGAAATCAGACATTTTCGCTAAATTTGTATTCATGGAACAAACCATTAACGAGGAAAAAAAGTGGACCATCCTGTCCAGTGAATACATCATCCGCCGGCCCTGGCTTACGGCCCGGCGGGATGTAGCCCGGCTGCCCGACGGCCGCATCAACAACGAATACTACGTTCTGGAATACCCCGACTGGGTGAATATCATCGCCATCACCGAGGACGGCGAGTTTGTTTTGGAACGCCAGTACCGTCATGGCCTTGGAAACACCTGCTTCGAGCTCCCCTGCGGTGTCATCGAAGCCGGCGAAACGCCCCTGGAAGCAGCCAAGCGCGAACTCCTGGAAGAAACCGGCTACGCAGGCGGCACCTGGCAGGAGTGGATGACCCTCTCCCCCAACCCGGCCACATCCAACAACCTGGCGCACAGTTTCCTGGCCACCGGTGTGAGGCGGGTCTCCGACCAGCACCTGGACCCGACGGAAGACATAGACGTTTATCTGAAAAGCCCGGAGTTTGTGCGGCAGCTCCTCCAGGAGAACCAGATTCTCCAGGCCCTCATGGCGGCTCCGCTCTGGAAGTACTTTAGCGAGCACTGCGGGTAACTTGACAGAAAACGTCTGGTTACCTTCAAAAAAGGCCGTTTTTGCGGGTAACTTGACAGAAAATGTCTCGTTACCCGCACTATTTCTGAAGATAGGTCTGGCGCTCGGGCTCCGGGAACTTCTCAATGGCGTAACGGAGCATGGTACGGGGCATGGTGCGGTAACGGGGTTCAAGCCAAGCCTTCAGGGTATCGGCATCTTTCTTTCCGGCTTCTCTGAGGAGCCAGCCGACAGCCTTGTGGATGAGGTCGTGGGGGTGGTTGAGGAGGATATCGGCAATGGCAAAGGTATCCTGGAGTTGTCCATGCCGGATAAAGGTCATGGTGCTTACCATGCCGATGCGCTGCTCCCAGAGCGTTTTCCCGCTGCGGGCCAGGTCATAGAGCAGGGTGCGGTCTTTGTCCAGAAGCCATACGCCCAGAAGAGGATAGCAGCTGAGGTCCACGAGGTCCCAGTTGTTGATGAAGGCGGTGTGCTGCAAATAGAAGTCGATGCACTGCTTCTGAAGCGCCGGGTTCCTCCGGGCGTGGGAGAAGATTTCCACCAGCGTGAGTAGCGCCGCCAGCCTTACCTCATGGTATTCACTGGAAATACACTCCTCCAGATCTTCCAGGCCGATGTTGCGCCAGCAATCCTTCACTACGGCACGGGTGACAGGCACCTTGATGCCCAGGAAGCGGTCTCCCTCTCCGTACTGGCCGGGGCCGGTCTTGAAAAAACGGGAAAGGCCGGGCACCTCGGAAGGGTTGGCATGAGCCAGCATCGCGGAATAGAGTGCGTTCATTTCCTGTGGTCAATGGTGTGAAGGCAGCCTTTCCTCACAATCAGGTGTTCGTTCTCAAAGGGGTTTCCCTCTGAAATGCGCTTGGTACGGAATGTCTGGTACTTGATTTTAAGCAGCGTGCTAATCTCCGGATCCTCGAACATGGCGGCCGCAGATCCAAAGTAAAGATGTTCATGTGTCGCTTTAATCTCCACATGAATGATGGTTCTATTGTGTTTGAGCATAATCCTATAGTGCAAAGTTATGCTATTTCTACAAAAAAACAAAAATAGTTGCAGACGAGTCAACTAAATATTATATTTGTAGAAAATGAAAGATTGCTATGATTTGCTTTTGCACAACGGAGCACCTGGAAGACGGCCTCTGGTTCCGGGATGAAGAAGATTTTAAGGTGGGCATGAACCATGTGGCCATCGAGGCGGCCCTGCATCCAGAAGTCTGTATACTGGCATTCGTTCTCATGTCCAACCACGTGCATTTTCTTCTGAAAGCTCAGGAAAGTGATGCCCGTTCATTTATGGAGGGCTTTAAGCACCGATACTCCATCTATGTGCGGCGAAAATACGGCCTCAAAAACCTGCTGAGGCATAACAGGATTGATATCAAAGAGATACCATTTGAGGATGAATCTGTTGAAAAGGCTATAGCCTATACAGTGGTGAACCCTGTCGCTGCAGGTATTTGTCTGCATGCCAGCCAGTATCCTTGGGGTACAGGCTGTTTGTATTTCTCTCCGAAGCCCAGAAGAGGTGGAAAGTGTCTTAAGGATATGTCACTTCGAGCAATTAAACGCCTGATTCACAGCGATGCAGACCATTTGCCCGGTCACTGGCGCATGGGCGAGGATGGCTATATCCTTCCGGAAAACTACGTGGACGTAAAGGAAGCTGAGGCCATCTTCCGCAGGCCCCAGCGCCTGGATTTTTTTCTGCGTAATTCCTCCAAGGCGAAAAAGCGGCTGGAAGCAGTAGACGAAAAACGCCCAGCCTTCAAAGATCAGAGCATCCTTTCTACCTTACCCGACTTGTGCCGGAGTCTGTTTCATAAAGAATGTTTTGAACTGCTGCAACCGCAGGAACGGGTAGAATTTGTCCGGCAAATACGCTATCGTTTTAGTGCCGACGCCCATCAAATTGCCCGAGTTTGCGGTATTACCTATGCCGAAGCTGCCCGACTTCTCGATGCTTTGTAAGGTTCGAGTGCGGGTAACCAGACAGTTTTCGTCAAGTTACCCGCATTTTGGGCCGTTTTTGCGGGTAACCGGACATTTTCGTCAAGTTACCCTCACCTGAAGCTATATAATTGTTAAGGTACGCCCTGCCAGATACTTTTCCAGCAAATCCTTTGTGCGAATTTTTACAAAACACGTTGCCGTGCCGTCTGTGCAGGCAAATTCGGGGGCCTGCGCAATGGCAGCGTCCATCACCAAATGAACATTTTGGGCCGATGGAAGTGCCGCACTGAGGATGGTAGTTGCGCCCACCTCTACGCCCGCTATCTCCTTCAGTTTGTCGGCCGATGCAAACGACACGCGCGGAATACCGCCGAGCGCCGTGCAGAAATCGCGTGTCACGAAGGGCTTGTCGTCGGAGGTGACATAGAGATAGAACTCTGTCTGTTGCCGGTTGCACACGAAGATGGTCTTCACAATGTGCACTCCAATCTTCGCATCAATGTGCTGGCAGTCCTCCATGGTGAGGCCAGGATCTGTATCTACGCGCGTAAACGGAATACCTTTCGCTGCAAATGTTTCATACACAAATCTTTGCAATTCCGTCGAGAACTGCAAAGGCGCCGTCGTCATGGGTTCACTAACGTAAAACATATCTTTTTAATTCTTCTACAGAGTGCACCATTCGGTTCCCGGCAAGTTCTTCCAGGGTCCTGTACCCCCACGTCACTGCCAGGGCATCGATGCCCCCGTTTGCCGCAGTCTTCATGTCGGTGGGAGAATCGCCCACCATCATTGCATCCTCCGGGACGATGCCCGCTTTGCGCAGTACCTCCTGCACAATTTCCGGATCGGGTTTGAGCGGATATCCCGGCCTGTTCCCCAGGATGGAAACAAATGCGATGGCAGGAAAGAACTCCTGAATCAACTTCTCGGTTCCCTCCTGAAACTTATTGGACGCCACCGCCATCTTCACTCCCATTGCATCCAGTTTGTTCAAGAGCTCCGGAATCCCCGGATACGGCCTTGTATGCACATCTATATGCGCTTCATAGTACTCCCGGAAATCGGCCAGAGCGGAGTCAATGTACGCATCCGTCAGGCCTGTGCTGGTATTGTCGCGCGTGGGGTTTGCGATGGCCGACGGAAATTGGTTTTTCGCAAAGCTTTGCGAAAAATAATTTCCGCCGGCCGTTGGCCGTGCGCTTGAGTCGTGCGTAGGCGTTAGCCGTGCGCTGACAGAAGCCTCCAGGGCCTGTTTCACGAGGTTCCGGACACCATGTCCGACCATCTTTCTGTATTCTTCGATGCTGTGAGTGGGAAGTCCGCGCAGTTCCAGGGCGTAATCTACGGCGGCTGCTAAGTCTTCAAGGGTATTGATGAGGGTCCCGTCCAGGTCCCAGAGAATGAGCTTTTTCATGGGGGCAAAGGTACTGTTTTTTTGCTATTTCACCAAGGCGGTATTCTCTGGGTGCGGGTAACTTGACGAAAATTGTCTGGTTACCCGCAAAAACGGCCCAAAATGCAGGTAACTTGACGAAAAACGTCCGGTTACCCGCACCCGGCACCCGGAGGGACGGAACGTGCCCGGCACCGATCCCGCGCCGGAGGCACAAAAAACTCCCCACCCAAAGAGGGCAGGGAGAAAACCATAAGAACCATTAAACTTAAAGCATTGCCTCAATATCCTCTTCAAAGGAAATGGGCTCGGCCACGGGGGCAAAACGCTTTACGGTGCAGCCGTCGCGGCCAATGAGGAACTTGGTGAAGTTCCACAGAATATCACTGTCTTTCTCGACGCTCTTGCTCAGTTTCTTGAGCATGGTGCGGGTAGCCATGGCCTTGACACCCTTGTACTCCTCGGTGGGAGCGGCAGCCTTGAGCCAGGTGAACACCGGAGACTCGTTGGCGCCGTTCACATCCGTCTTGGCCATAAGCGGGAAAGTAACGCCGTGGTTGAGACGGCAGAACTCGGCAATCTCCTCATTGGAACCGGGCTCCTGGCCGGCAAACTGGTCGCAGGGGAAGCCGATGACCACCAGTCCCCTGTCCTTGTACTTCTGGTACAGGGACTCCAGGCCGTCGTACTGGGGCGTGAAACCGCACTTGGAAGCGGTGTTGACAATCAGAAGGACTTTGCCTTCATACTCGGAGAAATCTACTTCTACGCCCTTGTTATTCAGGGCCTTCAGATTGTATATCTTATTCATACTGCTACTGTTTTGTGCACAGACCGGGAGCACGAGGAGCGCTGCCAGAAGTGCGGTTAGGGTAAATTGTTTCATCATCGTTTATTAGTAACGATGCAAAGATACAACAATCTTTTTATATCGCAAGCGATATTTCTAAAAATTTACTCTTTTTTTCTGGAACGGAAGTAAATCATGATGTTGCGGATAGAGAAGAAAACCGCAAACTGGCCAATGACCAGCACCCAGTCGTGGCGGATGAGACCGTAGGCAATGATCATGAACGAACCCGCCACAGCAAGCAGCCAGTGCCCGAGCGGAAGCACAGACTCGCCGCGGCGCATGCTGTACACCAGCTGGTACACAGACCTTATCTCATAGGTAAACTGCCCCGCAATGCCAAACCACAGCAGCTTGGGCGGAACCGCCTCATTATGGAGAAAACTGTCATAGAAGGTCTGGAAATCCTTGGAGATAAGCGCCAGGATAACAAGGGGGAACAGCGCCTGCAGCACAATCACAAAACGGGGCACTTTCTTATACAGCCCCATGATGCCGATGTTCCACATATAGATATAGTAGCTGAGGCTCTCCCCGAAGATAATGGAGAAATCCTTCCTTAGCCAGCCATAGATATAGAGGACAATGGCGCCGATGCTGCTCATCACCCAGTAAATCCCGGGAGACTCTACCCGCTGCGACTTCTCCGACATATACCACTGCACCACGATACGCGTACCGTAGATGCCCATGCCGGCAAGTCCCAGCAAATATACCCAAGCCGGACTGTCCATAATGTGCTAGTCGGTATAAGGAACCCCGCAGAAATGCTTCCAGACGGCATCCCGCATCTCGGGCGTAGCACAGCGAAGCAGCGAGCGCAGCGTATTCTCCGGATATTCCGAATGCTTGAGGAAAATAAGGGCGTCCAGGCTGTTGGAGAACAGCGGGTCCACGTTGAAACAGGCCACCCGCGCGCTGCAGCTGAAGTATTTGCGGAACAGAACCGGCAGCCTGTGCTTACCGTCGGACAGGGCGGCGAGCCTGTGGTCAAAGGCGTCGATATCCCCGCGAGGGACATCGGCCAGGATTTCATCCGGGTTCTCGATGGAAGGGTCCGGGACGAAGGGATGCGTGTTTGTCACCAGCTTATCGGCCCCGGGGAGGGAGAAATCCCGCATGAGGTAATGCACGGCAAGGGTCTGGTAGGGCCAGGGCATATCGGCGCTCATGCTCACGGGACCCATGAAATAGCTGGCCTCCGGGCATTTGACGGTGCACATGGCAAGACCGGCGAGGAGCATCTTAAGCCCCATCACCTCCCGCTGATACTTGGGAACGATGAAAGACCTTCCCAGCTCTATACTCTTCGAAAGAAGTGGAGCAATTTCCGGCGAATAATTAAATAAAGTAGACGTATAGAAGCCCTCGATACCCTTTTCGCGCATAATCTCCGGGCCGAAGCCCAGGCGGTATGCGCCGGTAATTTCCCCGTTCGGGACATTCCAGAGGATCATTTGCCGATAGAATTCGTCGTAGGGATCCGTGTCCAGCGAAAGGCCGGTTCCCTCCCCCACGGCACGGAAAGTCACTTCCCTGAGGCGGAAAAGCTCCTGCATGAGGGATGGCGCCTGCGCCGCGCGGAGAAGATAAACCTGATAATCTCCACTCGAAAACAACATACAGTCTTTTACCCGCGCAATGTCCTCACGGATGAGTTCTGCAGGCACAGGAGGCATGATGGGTTGTTCGAAACTCATAAAAGCGGTCTAAGGTTTTAATCATGTAAAGTTAAAAATTATTGTGGTATCTGCCAAAAATAACTAACTTTGCATCCCGTATTCAAATCATCATTCTTATCTTATGAACTACGGGTTCGACAACGAAAAATACCTTAAAATCCAATCGGAACACATCAAGGAGCGCATCGCCGCATTCGGCGACAAACTTTACATGGAGTTTGGAGGAAAACTATTCGACGACTTTCATGCCAGCCGGGTGCTCCCCGGTTTCCAGCCCGACAGTAAGCTCCAGATGCTCATGCAGCTCAAGGACGACGTAGAGATTATCATCGTCATCAGCGCCGTGGACATCCAGAAGAACAAGGTCCGCCAGGACCTGGGCATCACCTACGACATGGACGTCCTTCGCCTCAGGGACGAATTCCTAGCCCGCGAACTGAGCGTGAACAGCGTAGTGATTACCCACTTCAACGGCCAGGCCAGCGCCGAAGCCTACCGCAAGCGCCTGGAAAACATGGGCATCAAGGTGTACTACCACCACACCATCGAAGGCTATCCCAACAACGTGGCCCTCATCGACTCCGACGAAGGATTCGGCAAGAACGATTACGTGGAAACCACCAAGAAGCTGGTGGTGGTCACGGCCCCCGGCCCCGGCAGCGGCAAAATGGCCGTGTGCCTGAGCCAGCTCTATCAGGAGAACAAGCGCGGCATCAAGGCCGGCTACGCCAAGTTCGAGACCTTCCCCGTGTGGAACATGCCCCTCAACCACCCCGTGAACATCGCCTACGAGGCCGCCACCGCAGACCTTGACGACGTAAACATGATTGACCCTTTCCACCTGGAAGCCTACGGCACCAGCGCCGTCAACTACAACCGCGACATCGAAATCTTCCCCGTGATGAACGCCCTTTTCGACGACATCTACGGAGACACCCCCTATAAGTCGCCCACCGACATGGGCGTGAACATGATTGGCTTCTGCATCAGCGACGACGAAGCCTGTGCGCGCGCCTCGGAGCAGGAAATCATCCGCCGCTACTACACCTCCCTCTGCAATTTTGCCGATGGCAAAGCCACCGAGGCCGAGGTGAACAAGATCGCCCTTCTCATGAAGAAAGCCAAGATCACCACCGCCGACCGCAAGTGCACCCTCCCCGCCAAGGAGAGAACCGACAAGTCCGGGCTGGCCGCTGCCGCCATCGAGCTGGCCGATGGCACCATCCTCACCGGCGAGACCTCTCCCCTCCTGGGCCCGTCATCGGCCCTTCTCCTGAATGCCCTCAAGCACCTGGCCGGCATCGCACACAACGTCAAGCTCATCCCCAAGAACATGATCAACCCCATCCAGAAGATGAAGGTGGACTACCTGCACGGCCACAATCCCCGCCTGCACACAGACGAGGTACTGGTAGCCATCTCCATGATGAGCCTCATTGACGAAAACTGCAAAGCAGCCATGGACCAGCTGCCCAAGCTGGCCGGCTCGCAGGTCCACTCCACCGTGATGCTGAGCGAAGTAGACCGGAAAACGTTCAAGAAACTGGGCATCGGCCTCACCTGCGACCCCATCCGCAAAATCAAGAAGCCGGAGGCTTAGCGGCGGGGCCGGGTACAGGCATTTACCAGATAAACGATGGAGCGGTAAGTAATTCCGCCATTTACCGAAAGTCCTATTTCACAAGTACGGCTGTTGGAATAACCTTCCTTCACGCCGTGCTTCTGTAAATAGGGCTTCAGTTTTCTGAGGGCATAGGCATTGAGCTCAGGATGCGTGAGACCCTTGTCTCCGGCGAAGGCGCAGCAGCCCACCTCGTCCGGGACATAGACGTTGTTGGAGCATTTTTGAGCCAGGCCGATGATCACGTCCTTCAGCCCCATCAGGCGGGTGGAGCAGGTCACATGAACCGCCACCGGCGTGTCCGTAGGATGGAACGTAAGGCGGTCTTCCAGGAACAGGTGGATGAATTCCGCGGGCTCGTAGAGGCGCATGCGGGTGATGCCTTTCCGCATACGGTGGAGGCAGGGACTCTGGTCGCACAGGACGGGATATTTTCCCTGGGCCGATGCTTCGTAGAGCGCCTCCTCCAGCTCCTTCAGCTTCTTGTCGGCCACTTCCGGCATGCCTTTACTCTCCCAGATGGTACCGCAGCAGAGGTGCTCCATGCCTTTGGGCCAGATGACCTCATAGCCGGCCTTGTTCAGAAGTTCCACCATCTCTTCCGAGAGGGACTTGACGATATCCTTGGGCGCACGGCCCATGGTCTGATTGAGGCAGCTGGGGAAATAGACCACCTTCAGGTCCCTTTCTTCCTGCCGTACTTTGCGCACGTTCACGGGAAGCGGAAGCTCCGGCGTCCAGAGCGGAAGGCCGGCGGCATGCAGGCCCTCGCCAATAACGCCCATGGCCGTTTTACCCACCACCATGCGGGCGGCATGGGCCAGGCCCAGGGTGCCTTTGACGGCTACCTTGGTTCCCCGGAAGTGATTGGCCACCCAGGCGCCCAGCCAGTTGCCGACGGGGCCCAGGGCGTTGCGTCTGAGTTCATGGGTAAGGTCTGCTCCGTTGATACCCATGGGGCAGGACGTGGAGCAGAGGCCGTCTCCGGCGCAGGTAACCTGTCCGGGATACTTGTAGGCCTTCTCCAGGGCCTCCCAGGGCTCCCCTGCCGCCTTTCGGCGTGCGATTTCCCGCTGCACGGCGATGCGCGTGCGGGAGCTCAGGGTAAAGCCGCAGGAAACGCAGTTCACCTCACAGAAGCCGCATTCGATGCACTTGTTGATTTTGTGGTAGATATCTGCCACATCCTCATGTTCCGGTTTAAGTACGGGAACCGTCTTGAGCTGCTTGAGGTAGCACTCCGGATCTTCATTGAAAATAACGCCGGGATTGAGGATTCCCTCGGGATCCAGGAGCGCCTTGATGCGCTTCATGATGCCGAATGCCTTCTCTCCCCACTCGTATTCCACGAAGGAGGCCATGTTGCGGCCGGTGCCGTGTTCGGCCTTGAGGGAGCCGTCGTATTTGGAGACCACCAGTTCCACTACATCGCGGATCATGGCGTCGTAGCGCGCGATGTCTTCTTTTGTTTCAAATGCCTGGTTGATAATGAAGTGGAAGTTCCCTTCTAAAGCATGACCGTAAATGCAGGAGTCATCGTAGCCGTGGCGGTCCAGAAGGGCCGAGAGGTCTGCGGTGGCCTGCGGCAGGTCCTCAATGTGGAAGGCGACGTCTTCGATAAGGCAGGTAGTGCCTTCTTTCCGGAGGCCGCCCACCGTGGGGAAAATGCCCGAGCGGATGGCCCAGTACTGCGCCACTTCCCCAGGGTCTGTAGAGAAGCGGACGTCTACGCCGAAAGGCTTCAGCGTCTTTATGATAGCATCTATCTGCTCCTGCAATGCTTCCGGTGTCTGGGCCTGGGTCTCTGTGAGAACGGCAGTAAGGTCCGGGACATCGGCGCTGAGGTGCGGGTCGTTCACGGAGAGGAGGCTGCGCTTGTCCAGGAGCTCGGCGGCCGAGATGGCGTTTCCTTTCATGGCCACGACGGCCTTGGCCGCCGTCACAATGTCCGGGAAGTAGATCATGGCGCTGGCCTTGTAGGGGGTGATGGGCAGGGTCTTCATGGTCACCTCTGCGAGGAAGGCAAGGGTGCCCTCCGAGCCCACCATGAGGTGAGCGAGGATCTCGAAGGGGTCTTCGTAGGCGATGAGGGGCCTCAGGTTAAGGCCGGTGACGTTCTTGATGCTGTACTTACGGGCGATGCGCTCCGCGAGGGTAGCATCGGCCAGGACTTCTTCCCGCAGGCGTTTTATGCCGTCCAGAATCTCCGGATGTTTCTTCGTGAAGGCTTCGCGGGATTCCGGGGAGGCGGTGTCCAGCGGGGTACCATCGGCCAGTACAATCTTGACGCTTTGGAGGAGCTTGTCGGAGTTGGCGTGCGTGCCGCAGCTCATGCCGGAGGCGTTGTTACTCACGATGCCGCCCACCATGCAGCTTCCGATGGAGGCGGGGTCGGGGCCGAAGTATCGGCCAAAGGGTGCGAGGTGCTGGTTCACCCGGGCGCCCACGATGCCGGGCTGGAGGGTGACGGTGGCATCGGCCTCGTTATAGCTCCACTTTTCCCAGTTCTTGCCGGCCACGAGGAGGATGCTGTCGGTGACAGCCTGCCCGGAGAGGGACGTGCCGGCGGCGCGGAAGGTGACGGGGAGGTTGTTTGCCGATGCCAGTTTTAGCACTTGCGCCACTTCTTCTTCTGTGGCGGCCCGGATGACCACTTTGGGGGTTAGGGTGTATTCGCTGGCGTCGGTGCCCCAGGCAAGGGTTCGGAGCTCGTCGGTATAGATTCTGTCTTTGGGGATAAAGCCCCTCACGGCGTTGAGGAAAGAATTCATGGGTTAGTGAAAAAATCATGTAAATATCGGCATAATTTGGGTATTTCACAAGAAATTGCGAATTTTGCGCCTGTTTTTTATGTGGTGGTTATTTGCATTTCTCTCGGCGGCCCTTCTGGGCTGCTATGACTCTGCCAAGAAGGTTTCCCTGGCAGAGAACGCCGTGATTCCGGTACTGTTTCTCAATACGCTCCTTAGTGCGGTGCTGTTTTCGCCATTTCTTGTGCGGTCCGGCTTTGGCGGCTGGGATGTACAGATTTATTTGATAGCGAAGAGCGCCCTCGTTCTCAGCTCCTGGATTGCAGGCTACTTTGCCATGAAGCATCTGCCGCTCACCATTGTGGGGCCGGTGAATGCCACCAGGCCGGTACTGGTGCTGGTGGGAGCGCTATTTATCTATGGTGAAAGACTGAACCTGCTGCAGGGCATGGGCGTAGGGCTTGCCATGCTTGCCTACTTCCTCATGCGCCGTACGGGCAAGTCCGAGGGTATTGACTTCCGGCACAACAAGTGGATTGCCTGTCTTGTTCTGGCCGTACTGCTGGGTTCTGCCAGCGGGCTTTACGACAAATACCTCATGTCTCCGGACTACCTGGGCCTGGACCGCGAACAGGTACTGGGCTGGTACAGTTTCTACCAGGCCGGCATGATGCTCGTGGTGCTCTTGGTGGCCTGGCTCCCCCGCCGCGCCGCCAGCACGCCGTTCCAGTGGCGCTGGAGCATACCTCTAATAAGTGTATTCCTCTGCGCCGCCGACTACGCATACATGCAGGCCCTCTCCCAGCCCGACGCCCTCATCAGCGTAGTGTCCATGATCCGCCGCGGCAGTGTGCTGGTGTCCTTTGCCATTGGGGCCTTCCTGCTCCACGAGAAGAACCTCCGTTCCAAGGCCGTGGACCTGGCGCTCATGCTGGCGAGCATGGTGCTGCTGTACTTGGGGTCGAGGTAGGGGCGGCGGAGCTTGTGCCATACGCACAAAACACCTACTCCAGCCAGCCACTGCAAAAAAATTTAAAAATTCGGTCTAAAAAATTTGCAATCTCAGAGAAAATACCTATCTTTGCAATCCCAAAACACCACGGTGCTGTAGCTCAGATGGTAGAGCAATGGACTGAAAATCCATGTGTCGGCAGTTCGATTCTTCCCAGCACCACTGATTATGCCTCTCAGATACCTGAGGGGCATTTTTAATGTTGAAAAGTGCCCAAAAAGTGCCCAAAATTTATGACTTATAGAAAAAGCCCGCAGGAATGATTCCAACGGGCTGAACAAATTATTTGGCGTTGCCTCACGGCAACTTGTTGCAAAGGTATGTAAAAATTGTTGAAATCTTCGCTTTTCAACTTTTTCTTCGCAAATTGCCTCGCCGACCTGCAACCTAAACACCTTGTCCTATGAAAATCTTAATCGACAACGGACACGGCCGGGAAACTGCAGGAAAGCGCTCTCCCGACGGCCGTCTCCTTGAATGGTCCTACACGCGCGAAATCGCCCGCCGTGTCAATGATGAACTCCAGCGCCGTGGCCACTACTCTTCCCTGCTGGTTCCTGAAGACGAAGACATCCCGCTCTCCGAGCGCTGCCGCAGAGTCAACCGCGTTTGCTCCGAGTTGGGCCGCCGGAACGTCTGTCTCATTTCCATCCACGTGAATGCCGCCGGCCGGGGCAACAAATGGTACAACGCCACGGGCTGGTGCTGCTACACGAGCAATGGCCAGACGGAGGGTGACAAACTTGCTGATTGTCTATGCCAGGCTGCAGCACGAATCCTCCACGGTCACAAGATGCGCTTCGACTACAGCGACAATGATCCGGACCAGGAAGCAGATTTCGCCATCCTCCGCAAGACCGCATGTCCGGCCTGCCTGACGGAGAACGGCTTCATGGACTGCAAAGAGTCCCTGGAATTCTTGCTGAGCGACGAAGGAAAGGCGGCTATTGTTCAGCTGCACGTTGAAGGAATTGAGGCCTACATCAAGAGCTGCAGCGCAGACTGACACAGTTCCCGACATCCGACGCGGTTGGCTGCGACGTAAGCGCTGGCGCGTTCCCGGAGCGCCCCTGGGGTGTTACATCAGAATAATAATACCCCGGCACCAAACTAATAATTGCCGGGGTATCATTTATAGTCAATCGATATGCCGAACTACTCTACCTCAACGCCATTAAGAATGCCAGCATCTTTTAAAGCTAGCTTTAGTTTTTCAGTATCGATTGTAAATCTATATTCATCTTTGTAATCGCCCTTAACAGTGAATTCATATGAACTGGGAGTCTTCCAGATAATATCAGACCAATAATGCCATGAGTCATCATCAATATCTCTAAAAGCACTCCTCTCCTCATAATAATATGCCTTATGGTTTGGTTTATCCACAATCTTTGTTCCCCTTTTTGCAGGACTTGCATCATTCCAAATGTGGAAGTCTTCAGTACCATCACAATACTCATCAAACTTCATATATCCTTCCACAGAGTGCTTATCAGAAAAGCTATTGTAATAGTGATTAAAGAAGACAATCACTCTTAATGGACTAGATGCTGTTGCGGAATTGCTAAAATAGCCATTCACAATCAGTCTGACATATTTCTCCCCAGTTGGCTCATCAAAATCATTTTTGTAATCACAAATCTCCCAATCTCCGTAAGGGGATTCTTCTACAACCTTCTTTGTGTTCCTGCTTCCGCAACTTACGAAAGACAATAGAATGGTGAATATGAATAAAGCTTGTTTCATAATAATGCAAATCGCTTGAACTTAGACAAATGTAATAAATAAACAGGAAATATCAAAAAGAAGCCCCCTCCGGAGAGTATCCGAAGGGGGCAACTGGTTCAGGTTTCAGTCCTATAGACTACGGCTCACCGCCAGCAGCTGCAGCAGCGGTCCACTTGCACTCCGCCAGCATGGTGCCGGACTTCTCGCCGGTAGAGCTGTTGACGTAGTAGTAGCGGAAGAAGATCTTCGGGGCGGCAGCGCTTGGAGCACCGTACTTGGCCACGTAGTCCGCGTGGATGTCCACGGCGGCGTCGGTGGGCTCTTCCACGAGCTTGATGGCGGATGCCTTGGCATGGGCGCGGGTCACACCGTTGGACTGACCTTCGGTGGCCTCAATCACGAGGTAGATACCGCCGTTGTCGGCGAGGGCCTGGTCCAGCTTGAAGGTGAAGGTCTCACCCTGGCAGACGATGGTGGCGCCGGAGGGGTTCTCCACACCGACAAGCTCGGGCGGAGTCACGGAGGGCTGGCCACCGCAGGCGACGATCCAGTAGTTGAGACGGGTGAACAGGTTGGCGCCGCTGATCTTGGCCTTGGAGCCCAGGACGCTGCGGCCTTCCTGCGAGAGGGCCAGCTTGTTCCAGGCGAGGATCTGGGCGGGAGTCAGGCTCTTCCACATGGTGGTAAGACGCTTGAACACGCCCTTGACCTTGGCCTGGTCGGCGGTACGGACGGAGCCACCGTAACCGCGGTTGCGGATGTACTTGCGGCTCTTCATCTTTGCAGCGGTCACGCCCTTGGCGCTGCCGCTCATCTCCTCGAAGGCGATGGAAGGAATGTACTTCATAGCGTTAAGAATTTAGGTTGTAGGATATGGGTAATAAGGAAATATGCAACGAGCAGGGCGATGGCAAGCAGCGCCATGCCGCCGACTTTCAGTTTGAGGGACTGCCACCAGGTGAGCTTCTTCTCTACCTCCACGGTGACGGTCTGGATGCGGTCCCGGTACACCAGGGAGTCCCGGACAATTTCCCGGATTTGGACCTCCACGGGCTCCCTGACGGGCTTTGTGGCAAGGGAATGATGCAGAACACCTGCGGAGACGGAAGCCTCGGATTTGGCGTATTTGTTCTCCAGCACGGAAGCGGTGTCAAGGGTGGCCACCTTCTCCACGATGACCGGCAGTTCCACCCAGGCGGTGTCCCGGACCAACTTCTCCACCACCTTCACCTCCACCTTGGTACTGTCCTGGCTCAGAACGGGCCGGACAGTACCGCAAGCGGTAAGAAGTAGCGTGAAAGCAAGAATGGCGGAGGGTTTCATAGGTTAGGTTTAGGTTGTAGGTTTGTTCTCATTCTCCAGTACTTGGTCCAACTCGGCCTGGAACTTCCGGAACTTGACATCGTAACTGGCTTTCACACCCAGGATGGCGCCGCAGAGGATAAGCAGCTCGCTCACGATACTCACAGCGCTGGTGTCAATCTGTCCCAGGGGCTCGATAAAGAAAAGGCACACACACGCGATGAGGACGCCGGCGCTGAAGCTCGCGATGGCGATGATGCCCTGAAGGCGTGTGAGTTGCATTTTCTTCTCGTTGGACATGGTCAGTCAGGCGTTTAGTTGTTGTCACGGACGACAATCATCCTCGTGAATTTGGTCCCAACATTGGCGGGCTCATCTGCAGCTCCGTCTTTACTGATGATAAGAATGCCGTTCCGGAGCGTCGCCGGATAGCGTTTGCTCCCCAGGTTGCTCCAAAGGTTTTCGTTGTAGATGATGGGCGGGTTTATCGAGATGTCAGAGGGAAAACCAGGCAGCTGGATTTCCACCGTCTGGTCATCCGAGTCAAACACCAGGTTGGAGGCCTTCAGCACAAACATCATCCAGTGAGGGTTCTCCACGGTATGAACCTCGACACCGTCACCGGTGCCCTTGTTGAACTGCGGGACATAAGTTTTCATCAAGTTCAGAGCGACCTGACCGGCATTGTTTACCGGAATCAGCATTGTATTCAAGTGGATGGTATAACTGCCCAGGCTCTTGTAAGGGATAATCTTACCGATGCAGATGGTGTTCTTGTCGGCGATCCATACCTTGGCCAGCGTGCAGTAATTCACGCCCTCAGAAGCAGCGGTAACAAGCGCAGTTCCTATGCGGCTTTTGGCAAAGGGAAGATCTGCCACGGTCAGTTTCATGGGCCTGATACCGGCATACTCCGCAGCTGTGGTGTCTACCGAGATGTCACCCTCCAGCACCAGCAGATTCTGCTCGTGATATTCTTTGATTTGAATGTCGGAGGGGTTGACTCCGAAGTTGGTTGCAGTGATACTGAGCATAGCGGTTCTATTCGGTTATGGCCATAGCTACGGCCGTGTCATACATCTTGAAGGAAAGGATGTTCATTCCGGAGAGGTCATCCACCTTGATGGTGCCCTTCTCGGTGGCTGTCCGGTACTCCATCTTGACCAGCTGGATGGAAAGCCCCTGGCCACTATTGAAATTGTCAAGGAAGAACGCGTCGAATGCAGGAATCTCTGCCGGACGGCTCTCAGGGATGAAAGTCACCGTACTCTTACTGTAGATGCCGGTAGTTCCGGAGCAAGCTGCCAACGCCGGACTGGGAACCAATTCCAAATCAAAGTCCCTGAAGGTCTCATACTGGCCCCCGTTCAACGCTTCTTGAGCCAGACGCAGGCGCCCGGGAACATCCGGCGTGGTATCGAAGTCACGCACCAGGTATCCAAAGGAAAACACGTAATTGGCGGTGTTCTCGAACCCGAATGCACGCTCATTGGCGGGAAGGAGGAAGTAGCCTTCCTCCAGCCGGGACTCTGTGACAGCTCCCAGATGAGGGAACTTGTAGTTGCTGGCAGAAATCACCGGCACATCCGCATCGACATCATCAGGCAGACCGTCAAGAAACGCCTCCCAGTCTTTGTCCCGGTAAGCCCAGGTGCAGCTGCCAAACATCATGTGGTAGAAGAT